>ENA-OQHL01000288-OQHL01000288.1-human-gut-metagenome-genome-assembly--contig:-NODE-288-length-40122-cov-4.607351_pt1 | contig 40122 bp, 38 predicted proteins | sample MGYA00242565_ERZ504723 | MGnify/ENA primary metagenome ERZ504723 (study PRJEB26092, sample SAMD00036211) | human gut metagenome | host: Homo sapiens | study: EMG produced TPA metagenomics assembly of... | reverse complement strand
AGAGCCCTCCACGTTGAGCCGCGCCATCCGGGTGCCCGGTTCGGGGTCGTAGCCAGCGTGCAGAATGGCACTGTTGGCCTTGGTGGTGCAGTCTGCCACGTCATTTTCAGCCTCGAAAATAGCGGTCTGCAGCGGGTAATGGGACAGCTCATAGGCGGCTGCCGCACCAATGACACCGCAGCCGATAATTGCTACATCCAGCATAAAAACCTCCTGATCGCTCCGTTTGCCGAATAAAAGAAAAAGAGCAGGACAAACAAAAGGGCCTTTCGACTCTCCCCTTGCTTGTTCTGCTCGATCCTCTGAACAAACTTTTTATTGTCTTTATGATAATGCGATCTGCACAAGATGTCAAGCGTTTGTTGAAAATTTAAAGCTCATTTTTACCTGTGCGGCTTTTTCCTGCTCTTTGCGGGCGCGGAGGCTTTTGGCAGAGCACGGCCTGCTGCAGCATGGCCTGCAGCGCTGCGCCCGGCCACAAGGCCGGAGCCGAACGCCGTGCAGGTTAAAACCGCCGCAGCTGCCTGCGCAGTCCAGCGTTTCGCCACAAAGTAAAGGCCCGGACAGCCCTTGAACTGGAAGTGCTGATCCACCTCCCGCAGGGCCAGCCCGCCGCCGGTGGTCTGGGCCTGCTTCCAGCTGCAGGGGGTCAGCCCTTCAAAGCGCCAGTGCTTGGCGGTGTGGGCCAGCTTCTGCCACTGTGCGGCGGTGAGCACGGCAGGCGTGTCGCTGTCCTGCAGCCCGGCGGCAGACCACACAGTACGGCCCAGCTTCTGGTTCAGCAGGCCCAGCCAGAAGTCAGCGGCGCTGCCCCCTGCCGTCTGGGCGGCGTGGGCCGCAAACAGGCTGGCAAGTGCGGTTTCGTCCACTGCCGGGAAGAGGTCCAGCTCCACAGCAGGAGCCTTGGGGCCGCGGCCCGGGGCCAGCAGGCCGGACAGCTGCATGATGCAGATGCCGGAAAGGCCGTAATCGGTGAACTGTACCTCGCCGTTCTCGCAGGCAAGCACATGGGCACCGTCCAGCAGGGATGCTGCTGCCTTGGCACGGATGCCAGCCAGCGCTTTGCGGGGCTTTGCGCACTGCAGGGCGGTCAGGCAGGGGTACAGCGGCTCCACCCTGCCGCCGCACTGGGCGGCGAACCGGGTGCCAAAGCCGTCGGTGCCGAACTGCGGCCCTGCCTCGCCGCCCATGGCGCAGATGACGGCATCGGCGCGCAGGGTCTCGATGCTGCCCTCTGCCGTCTCGAACTGCACGGCGTAGCCGCTGCGGCTCTGGCTCAGGGTGCGCACGGTGCAGCCGGTGCGCAGCTGCACATGGTGCTGCGCAAGGTGGTGCTCCAGCAGGGCCAGTACGTCCGCCGCCTGATTGGAGTACGGATACACCCGGCCCGCCTCGTCGGTGCGGGTATAAAGCCCCAGCGCACGGAACCAGCGCAGCGGGTCGGCGGTATTTACGGCATCCAGCAGCGGACGAAGTGCTGCCGGGTCGGCAGTGAAATACAGCTCCGGTGCAATGCCGGTGTTATCCAGATTGCAGCGGCCATTGCCGGTGGCAAGCAGCTTTTTGCCCGGCTTCGGGTTGCGCTCCAGCACAATGACCTGTGCAGCGGGGGCACTTTGTGCCGCCGCCAGCGCGGCTGCAAGACCGGCGGCACCGCCGCCCAGAATGAGGATGTTCGGCATCCGGACACCTGCCTTTCTCAGTAGAATTTTAGGATCTGTCTTCATAAGCGGGGTGCTGTGCTTATGAAAACGGCTTTTTGTATCATTGTAGCAGAACCCTGCCGGAAACGCAACGAAGAGGCAGCTTTCCGTGCAGGTCTTTTTGCGCGGGGGCAGCAGGTATAAATGGCCCGGCCTGACAGATACTAGTGCTGCAGGCATTTTTAAGGAAACGGAGGAGCAAAAACATGAAAGCAACAGGAATCGTGCGCCGCATCGACGAGCTGGGCCGGGTGGTGATCCCCAAGGAGATCCGCCGCACCCAGCGCATCCGCCGCGGCGACCCGCTGGAGATCTTCACCACGGGCGACGGCGAGGTGATCTTTAAAAAGTATTCGCCCATTGGCGAGATGAACGCAGTAGCGGCCCAGTATACCGAGGTGCTCAGCAAAAGCTTTGCACTGACCGCACTGGTGGCCGACCGCGACCGCATCCTTACGGTGAGCGGCAGCGGGCGGCGGGAGCTGGCCGACCGCAGCATCAGCCAGCCGCTGGAAAAGCTGATGGATGGCCGCAGGCTGTACCAGAGCGAGGGCATTGCCGAAAAGTGCATCCTGCCCTGCGAAGGCTCGCCCCGAGCAGTGCTGTGCGCCGCACCCATCATTGCGGCGGGAGATGTGACCGGCGTGGTGGCCCTGCTGACCGAAGACCGCACGGCCACGCCGGATGCCGCCCAGCTCAAGGCCGTGAATGTGGCAGCGGCATTTCTGGCAAGGCAGATGGAAGAGTAAAGAACATGCCGGAGCGCTTTCCTTATAATAAGGAGGGCGCTTTCTTCGTTTATGACAGAATTATGAATCTTTTAAAACATTTTTCCAAGGGGCTTGACAGCACCGGAAAATTGGCTATAATGGTCTTAGCACTCAGGAACAAGGAGTGCTAAACAAACAAAGCAAACGCAAAAAGGAGGCAGGCGCTATGACGATGGATGCACGCAAGCAGCGAGTCTTGCAGGCGATCGTGGCGCTGTATGGTCTCGAAGGCGAGCCTGTTGGAAGCAGCGTGCTGGCAAACTACTTTGACATGGCAGTTTCCAGCGCAACGCTTCGCAATGAGATGGCGGCGCTGACAAAGCTGGGTCTGCTGGAGCAGCCCCACACCAGCGCGGGCCGTGTGCCCAGCGCCAAGGGCTACCGTTACTACCTTGATAATCTGCTGACCGACGATCAGCCGCTGGATCGTGTGAGCCGCGCCCGTGTGGATGCGGTGTTCGCAAGCCTCGACCATGAGCCGGAAAAGCTGGCCGCAGGTGCCGCCAAGGCGCTGGCCGCCATCAGCGGCTGCACCGCCGCCATCAGCACCCCTTGTGCCGAAGACCTGTGCATCGCCCACTATGAAGTGGTTCAGGTGGGCCGCAGCGCAGCGGCTGTGCTGGCCGTTACCACGGCCGGTTACGTTCGTACCCGTGTGGCACGGGTGCGCACCGGTCTTTCCCGCGAGAATGCGGCAGCACTTGCCGCACTGCTCAACCGCAACCTTACCTTTGTAGCGCCGGTGGATCTTTCCACCCGGCTGCTGGCAGAGCTGTGCAGCCAGATCGACCCGGAGCTGGTGCCCGTTATCAGTGCAGCGGCTGCCATCCTGCAGGATTCCGTCAAGCCCCACGTATTTCTGGGCGGCGAGCAGTATCTGCTGGACTGGCCCCAGCTGGACGGCAAGGTGGGCGACATCCTCACACTGCTGAACGACGAGGAGCAGGCCGCTGGCCTGATCGCACCTCCGGCAGAACGCAGTGAGAGCGTGCTGCTGGGCGAAGATCTGGAACCGCAGATCCCGGGCCTGTGCATCGTGAGCGACCGGTATCTGGTGGGCGGAGGCCTGTGGGGCTCCATTGCATTGATCGGCCCCACCCGGATGCCCTTCCAGAAGCTGATGCCGCTGCTGCATTACTTTGCAGACCAGCTGGGCGAGGGCATGAGCGGCAAACGAAAAGACACCCCGCAGGCTGCCGCACCCCGGCGGACTGTGATATATAAGGAGGATCTGGAATGAGCGAAGAAACCAAAAAGACGGCTCCGGCTCAAGAAGCGGAGCAGCCCGAAACGGCTCCCGAGGAAAAGGCCCAGCAGGCAGCACCCGAACAGGAACCTGCTGCTGAAGCTGCCGACCCGAAGGATGACAAGAAGAAGGATGGCGGCTGGTTCAACAAGAAGGCCCGTGAGCTGGAAGCCGTAAAGGCAAAGCTGGATGCTGCCGAAGCCAACGCTGCACAGGCCAAAGACCAGCTGCTGCGCATGGCAGCGGAGTACGAGAACTACCGCAAGCGCTCCACCCGCGAAGCCGACCAGAAGTTCAACGATGGCATTTCCTTTGCGGTGAACCAGATCATTCCCATTCTGGATACGCTGGAGATGGCAGCCAACGCCCCCACCACCGACGAGAACTACAAAAAGGGCGTGACCATGACGCTGGACAAGGCCGCCAAGGCGCTGGATGCTCTCCATGTGGAGGAGATCGAGGCGCTGGGCAAGCCCTTTGACCCCAACTTCATGAATGCAGTGCAGCAGATCCCCGCCCCGGACGGACAGGAGAGCGGCACCGTCATCACGGTCTACCAGAAGGGCTACAAGCTGGGCGATAAGATCGTCCGCCATGCGACCGTTGTAGTGGCCGAATAACAAAGCAGAAACCCGAAAGGGTTTTGAATATAACATCCGCTTACAAACATTTGAGCATCACATAAACAATACGATTTGTTCTTTCGAGAGGAGTTTTCATTATGAGTAAGATCATTGGTATCGACCTTGGTACTACCAACAGCTGCGTGGCTGTCATGGAGGGCGGCGAGCCCGTTGTTATCGCAAACTCTGAGGGTGCACGCACCACCCCGTCTGTGGTGGGCTTCACCAAGACCGGCGACCGTCTGGTGGGTCAGGTGGCAAAGCGTCAGGCCATCACTAACCCTGAGAACACCGTTGCTTCCATCAAGCGCTTCATGGGCACCGACCACAAGGTGACCCTGAACGGCAAGGAGTACACTCCTCAGCAGGTCAGCGCTATGATCCTGCAGAAGCTGAAGGCTGATGCTGAGGCTTATCTGGGCGAGCCTGTCACCGAGGCCGTCATCACCGTTCCTGCTTACTTCAACGACAGCCAGCGTCAGGCTACCAAGGACGCCGGCACCATCGCCGGCCTGAACGTCAAGCGTATCATCAACGAGCCTACTGCCGCTTCTCTGGCATACGGCATCGATAAGGAAGATGACCAGAAGATCATGGTCTACGACCTGGGCGGCGGCACCTTCGATGTCTCCATCATCGAGATGGGCGACGGCGTCACCGAAGTTCTGGCCACCAACGGTGATACCCATCTGGGCGGCGATGACTTCGATGAGCGCATCATCAACTGGATGGCAGATGCCTTCCAGACCGAGAACGGCATCGACCTGCGTAAGGACAAGATGGCCGCGCAGCGTTTGAAGGAAGCTGCTGAGAAGGCAAAGATCGAGCTGTCCAGCGCTATGAGCAGCCAGATCAACCTGCCCTTCATCACTGCCGATGCTACCGGCCCCAAGCACTTGGATATGACCCTGACCCGCGCAAAGTTCAACGAGCTGACCGCGGATCTGGTCGATCGCACCATGGGCCCCGTCCGCAAGGCTCTGCAGGATGCAGGCCTGCGTCCCTCTGACCTGAAGAAGGTCCTGATGGTCGGTGGTTCCACCCGTATCCCCGCTGTCTACGATGCAGTCAAGAAGGAACTGAACTGCGAGCCCTTCAAGGGCATCAACCCCGATGAGTGCGTGGCTGTGGGCGCTGCTATTCAGGGCGGCGTGCTGCAGGGCGATGTCAAGGGCCTGCTGCTGCTGGATGTCACCCCGCTGAGCTTGGGCATTGAAACTCTGGGCGGCGTGTGCACCAAGATCATCGACCGCAATACCACCATCCCCACCCACAAGAGTCAGGTGTTCTCCACCGCTGCAGACAACCAGCCCTCTGTTGAGGTCAACGTTCTGCAGGGCGAGCGTGAGTTCGCACGCGACAACAAGAGCCTGGGTGTCTTCCATCTGGACGGCATCGCTCCGGCTCCCCGTGGTGTGCCTCAGATCGAAGTTACCTTCGATATCGATGCAAACGGCATCGTGAAGGTCAGCGCAAAAGATCTGGGTACCGGCAAGGAGCAGAACATCACCATTACCGCTTCCACCAACATGTCCAAGGAGGACATCGACAAGGCTGTGAAGGAAGCTGAGCAGTTTGCTGCCGACGATAAGAAGAAGCGTGAAGAGGTCGATATCCGCAACGGTGCCGACCAGATGGTGTTCCAGACCGAGAAGATGCTGAAGGAAAACGGCGACAAGCTGCCCGCCGACGTGAAGAGCGAGGCCGAGAGCAAGCTGGCCGATCTGAAGACCGCTGTTCAGTCCGGCAACGTGGACGACATCAAGGCAAAGCAGGAAGCTCTGAGCCAGGTGTTCGAGAAGATGTATCAGGCAGCCGCTGCCGCACAGCAGGCCGCCGGTGCACAGCCCGGCCCCGACGCAGGTGCAAACAACCAGCAGAAGCCGGGTGATGACGGCGTCGTGGATGCCGACTTCAAGGAAGTCTGATAAAAAACACAGCAGTGTGTGCCCGGCCAAACCGGCGGACGCACGCGTGGAATAGCAAAAGCCGCTCCGGTTTTGCCGGAGCGGCTCTTGCTGGTTATAGAGCGAGGAACCAACCGGGGCGTTTCCCGGATCAAACGTTCCCGGAGAGGTGAGTGGATATGGCACAGGAAAAGCGTGATTACTACGAAGTGCTGGGGGTATCCAAGACTGCGACCGATGCCGAGATCAAAAAGGCATACCGCAAGCTTGCAATGAAATACCACCCGGACTATAACCCCGGCGATAAGGATGCCGAGGAAAAGTTCAAGGAAGTAAACGAAGCAAACGAGGTGCTTTCGGACCCGAAGAAGCGCCAGCTGTACGACCAGTACGGCTTTGCAGGTGTTGACCCTGCCTATGCAGCACAGAACGGCGGCGGCCCCGGTACGGGCGGCTTTGGCGGTTTTGGCGGCGACGGCGTGGATCTGGGCGACATTTTCGGCGATATCTTTGGCGGCGGCTTCGGCGGCTTTGGCGGTTCGTCCCGTCAGGCGAACCCCAACGCACCGCGCAAGGGTCAGGATATCCGCGTGCGCATCACCCTGAGCTTTGACGAGGCCGTGCACGGCTGCAAGAAGAACATCACCATCACCCGCCAGCAGGAGTGCACCGAGTGCCACGGCAGCGGCTGTGCCGCCGGTTCCAGCCCCGAGACCTGCCCGGACTGCGGCGGCCGCGGCTTCGTGATCCGTCAGCAGCGCACCCCCTTTGGCGTGATGCAGACCCAGCAGCCCTGCTCCCGCTGTGGCGGCAAGGGCAAGCTGGTCAAGAATCCCTGCAAGGTCTGCCATGGCAGCGGCAAGGTGGCTGCTAAAAAGACGCTGGAGGTGTCCATCCCCATGGGCATCGACGACGACCAGAGCTTTGCACTGCGCGGCATGGGTGATGCCGGTGCAAACGGCGGTCCCTCCGGTGATGTGATCGTCATGGTCACGGTGCGTCCCAGCGAGGTGTTCCAGCGCGACGGCTACGATGTGTGGGTCACCGTGCCCATCACTTACAGTCAGGCCGTGCTGGGCGACACCGTGCAGGTGCCCTCCATTGACGGCAAGGTGGAGTACACCGTGCCCGAGGGCACCCAGAGCGGCACCACCTTCCGCCTGCGCGGCAAGGGCATCCAGTACCTGAATGGCCGCGGCCGCGGTGATATGTACGTCAAGTGCGAGGTGGAGATCCCCAAGAAGCTGAACAAGACCCAGCGGGAGGCCCTGAAGAAGTTCGAGGGCACCCTGAAAGAAGAAAACTACGAAAAGCGCAAGGGCTTCTTCAAAAAGCTGAGGACATGTTCAACAACTGAGACTGAAAACCGCATAACATAAAAAGCGACGGCACTTCCCAAACGGGAGGTGCCGCCGCTTTTGCTTTTTCAGAACAGAGACCGGGACTTAGTTGCCGAAGATCAACAGGGCGTTGGGCACAAGGCCGATGATGGTTGCGCAGGAACCAATGAACCAGAAGCTGCAGCCGATGTCATGGATGGTGTTCGTGGGGCTTTTTTCAGCATGGGCAACCAGAGCGTTCATGCCGTTTTCCACCCAGTTGGAGTTGATATTTGCCTTGCGGTAATCGTGGATGGCAGAAACAGCCTTATACCAGCCGTACAGCGGGAACCATGCCATGGCGGCTTCCACAACACCTACGCCGCCCTCGGTGTAGGTCATTTCTTCGCAGGACAAAACATTGTATGCAGCAGGATAAGTAATGGCGTTCGTCATAAAGCAAAACTCCTTTTTTAGGTTTGATAAAAAAAGCGGCGGCTCTTCCGTTGAAGAGCCGCCGCAAAAAGCCCTTTGGTGTACTCCTGAAAATTAGAAGTAGATGATGCCCAGAGACATAACGGCAGAAAGGCCAAAGCTGCTGATGGTCGATGCAGCATTCCAGAAGATCATGCCGGCATGGTAGAAGGTGTTGGTCACATTGCCCTTGCAGTCGGCTTTGATATCGCTCCAGACGTTGGATGCCCAGTTGTCGTGATCCTTCTTGCGTGCTTCACGGCAGGTGTTGATGCCGATAACCGTAGCGTAGCCGGGCCACAGCCATGCAGCGACAGCCTGACCGACGGTAGCACCGCCTTCGGTGTAGGTCATTTCTTCGCAGGACAGAACGTTGTAGGAAGCAGGCATCATGATTTTGTTTTCCATAATAACACTCCTTTGAATCAAAGCTATCCAGACAGTGCAAGATCGCACTGTTTAAAACCCAAAAATAAACCGGGATATGCGCTTGGAGATCGTTCTCATAAAGCAGGGCGCGCCGCCGCATGACGAGAGTAGTTGCTTGCAGGAAAAGGAAAGCAGTGCTGTTCTCTGCAGGCAAAAGACCGTTCAGACGGTATACAGTGCTCAGGCAGCCGATTTCTTATTTCTGCTTGATGAAAAGCCCGCGGCCCTCTATGGCGGAAAAGGCCGCGGGTAAAGGGGTCTTTGGTCTCTCCGGACGGATCTTATGAGCAGGGTCAGAGCAGGACGATGGCAGCATTGACCAGAAAACCAACGCCGGTAGCGCTGGTCGCGGTGACCCAGACGATGCGTCCCAGATCACGCAGCATGTTCTGCGCACTGGAATCCATATCGCGGCTCAGAGCATCCAGACCGGTATCCAGCCAGTCGTTGGGGTGGCTCTTGCGGTAGTTGCGCATGGCGGTAACACCCATGTACCAGCCAATGGGCGGAATCCAGTTCAGCAGAGCTTCCGTAAAGGTAGCACCGCCCTCGGTGTAGGTCATTTCTTCGCAGGACAGAACGTTGTAGGAAGCAGGCATCATGATTTTGTTTTCCATAATAACACTCCTTTGAATCAAAGATCGTATCAGCACATTCTATGCACTGTTCACACCAGATCGAACCATCGATGAAGAGCAACTGCTCTATATCGCCATTGTACAACACCCGTTGATTTTTTGCAAGGGGTGAATGGGCAGAGTGCGCAAAAACTGGAGAGACTTCCGAAAAGAACTGGAAAAATTTGTGAAAAAGACTGCAATAATTTGACATAAAACAACAGCGCCCTTTCCTTTGCGGAAAAGGCGCTGCCATGTTTACCCGGCCACACCGGCACGGTAGAGGTACGGGTCGCTCTTGAAGCTGTCAAAACTGTAGAGCACCAGGATCTGGTCATAATCGTTATCCGCGATCAGCTGATCCAGACCGTAGTTGTAGTTGCGGAAGTCCACCACATCGATCTGGGCGTAGTTTGCGGTCAGGTAGGGTGCAAAGCAGTTGGCGTAGCTGTCCTTGATCACCAGAATGCGCCCGATGCCGTCGCCTTCAATGCGGCTCAGGCCGTTGTTGCCATGCAGGAACATGGCGTACTTATCGTACACATTCAGCTTGTCCGTGTCGTACAGGCCGGTGGTCTGGCCGTCTGCGGGCTGACCTGCAGCGGTGACATTATAGATGGTCAGGCTGTTCGGCAGGTCGTAGTAGGTGATAGTATCCGGCACGGCATTCCATGTGCGGGCCTTGGAGTAGTGGGTGCCGTAGAAATTTTCGGCGGTCAGAGCGGTGTGCGCGGCGGGGTCGAAGGGGGTCAGGCCCAGCGCACCGCACAGCTGCTGGTAGGCGTAGTATGCGCCAAGGCTCGTCCAGTGATGGTCGGTGCGGTAGTAGATATATTCGTCCTTGTGTTCGGCAAGGGCCTGCCGCACATCCACAAAGCGCCCTCCGGCGGCCTGTACGGCGGCGGAAAGCTGGTCGAGATAGGCATCCTCGTCCAGCAGCGGCGCGTTTGCAGGCACGTTTTCCGGGTAAATGACCGATGCTGCCGGGGCCAGCAGTACATCCACCTTACCCGGGTGGCGCTGGCACAGTGCTTCCACAGCGGCGGTGTTCTTGGGCAGGGTGCGGTTCTCGCTGTCCAGCAGGCTGAAGGTGCGGGGGAACATCATGTGCTCTTTGCCCAGCAGGATGCCGCCGTTCTGCTCCTTCTGCAGCAGGGTGGTCTCCACTACGCTCTGCAGGCTGATCCACTCATCGCGGCCGAACACCTGATCCTTCACGTACTTTGTGTAGGCGGTAAAGTAGCTGTTCAGCCCCTTGGCGGAAAGCTGGGTCAGCGCCGGGCGCTGGGAAAGGGTGGTGTTTTCCATCTCGCTGTAGGCGCGGTCCGGTGTAATAAGGTCCAGTGCGAACAGACCAAGAAAGAACAGGCTGAACACCACCAGCACCGGGTAGTGCAGGAGCGAGGAAGACTTTTTGGAATGCTTGTCCATCTTCACGCCTCCTTAAAAGTTGAAATAGAGGAACGGGCTGTTGGTACTGCCCACCACATAGGCGGTGGAGACTACCAGCAGCGCCAGAATGGCGGCACAGCGGGTGACGGCATTCTTTTTGAGCAGGTTCCAAATCTTTTCAATGAGCGGGGTGCAGCAGAGGATGCTGACCACCAGCAGCACACCGTAGTTGCGCAGGAAGTACAGCGGCGAAACACCGCCGGAAGGAACGAACAGTTTGTGGAACAGCAGACCGAAGCTTACGCCCGTATCGTTGCCCACGAACATGGCCCAGCCCACCACCACGAGGAACAAGGTGTAGATGTGGGGCCACACTCTGCCCTTTTGCAGGTGGGGCAGCAGGAACAGCTTTTCTACAGCCAGCAGCACAAAATAGTACAGGCCCCAGCAGATGAAGTTCCAGTTCGCGCCGTGCCAGATGCCGGTGAGCAGCTCCACCACGAACAGGTTGAAGATCTGTCGCTTGAGGCCCTTGCGGTTGCCGCCGAGAGGGATATACACATACTCCCGGAACCAGCCGGAAAGGGTCATGTGCCAGCGCCGCCAGAACTCGGTGATGGATGCGGAGATATAAGGGTAGTTGAAGTTTGCGGGGAAGTCGAAGCCCAGCATCTTGCCCATGCCAATGCCCATCATGGAGTAGCCGGAAAAGTCAAAGTAGAGCTGCAGGCTGTAGGCGATGATGCCCAGCCACACCAGCGGGGTGGATGCATTGGCAAGGCCCACAAAGGTGGTGGAAGGGCTGTCCGCAACGCCGATGATGTCGGTCCACAAAGCACCGATGGCATCCGCCAGCAGCACCTTTTTGGCCAGGCCAAAGGTGAACAGGGTCATGCCTTCTTCGAGCTGCTGCAGGCTGTAGCGGTGCCGGTATACGTGCAGCTGGTTGGAGACATCGCGGTATTTCACGATGGGGCCGGCGATCAGCTGAGGGAACATGACCACATAGGCACCAAAGTCGATGATATTACGCTCTGCCTTTACATCCCGGCGGTAAACATCGATGGAGTAGGAAAGGGTCTGGAAGGTGTAGAAGCTGATGCCCAGCGGCAGAGTGCCAATGCCTTGGATCTCGGCAAAGGCGGTGCCCAGCAGGGCGTTTGCGCTGCGCAGCACAAAGTTTGCGTATTTGAAGTAGAACAGCATCCCAAGGCTGCCAATGAGGGCCACCAGCAGAAATGTCCTGCGCAGGGCCGGCTTTTGGTCGAAGTGCTCGATGCACAGGCCGCTGATGTAGTTGATGAGGATGAGGGCCACCATGACCGGGAAAAACCGTACCTCGCCCCAGCAGTAGAACACCAGACTGCAGAGGAACAGCACGGTGTTCTTGAGCTTTGCGGGCGCAAGGTAATACAGCGCCAGCGTGATGGGCAGAAACCGGAACAGAAAGATGATGGTGCTGAAAACCAAAGCGTCAGCCTCCTTTTAGCCGAAAAAAGCCGATGCCGCAAATGGCACCGGCCTTGGGTGGATCCAGATTCAGTCTGCCAGTGCGCTGTCCACGGCGCTGTCCAGATCGGCAGTGCACTCGTTGGATGCGATCACCATGACAATGGTGTTGCCCTTGAAGGCGATGACAGCGTTCTCCACGTTATCCTGCGCCTGAGCAAACTCGGCGTAGTTGCCGTAGAAGGCCACCTGATCCTGCTGGTAGGAAGCCAGCTGGTTGGCTACGTCCTCGGCCTTGCCGTCGGCAGCTTCGAGCACCAGCACCAGACCGGCATCGCCGTTGTCGTTGCTCTTCACGCCCTTGTAGCTCACCACGTCCTCAGCCTTCAGGCCGAAATCGTACTCAATGTTCATGGCTGCGATCTCGAACTGGTTGGAGATGGGGTCGGCTTCCAGCAGAGCATTGAAAACACCGTCCAGTGCATCAGAGCCGTTCTCGGCAGCATTGTCCACAACAGCGGATGCGGCGGCGCTGGAAGCGGGAGATTCCGCAGCAGCGGTGGAAACGGAGGAGGGAGCGGCCGAAGAGCTGGCGGAACCGCCGCAGCCGGTAAGAGCGACAGCAGCCAGCGCGCCGGTGAGAGCAATTGTAAAGATTTTTGTGCGATTTATCATAAAATATTCCTTCTTTTGTTCAAAACATTCTTGCAGCTGCCCAAAGCGGTCCTGCATCAGGGCAGACTATTGTTATCTTACCATAACTGTGTGCAAAATGCAACGAAAAGACCCTCGGTTTTACGGATTTTTAACCGGTGATCTTCTCCCCTGCAGCAAGCTTCTGCAGCACGGCAACGGCATCCTCAAAGCACAGGCCGCTCTGCTGGATCAGGGCCGCATTTTCCGGCCCCACATAGCGCCAGTGCCACGGCTCGTAGGTGATCTCGGTAACGGCTTCTGCGTTTTTGGGGTACCGCAGGATGAAGCCGTATTCCACGGCATGGGCGCTCAGCCAGCGGAAGGCCTCGGTGTTTTCAAAGCCCTCGGTCAGGTCGGTGTGCTCCGGGCTGTTCAGGTCGGCAGCAAGGCCGCAGTTGTGCTCCGAGTAGCCCGGCGGGTTCACGATATTTGCCGCCTGCTTTTTCGCTTCGGCTTCGCTCAGGCCCTTATTGCGGAAATACTGGGTCTTTTTGTCGTAGAGGTTCTTCTGGTAGTCCACGCTGCGGTAGCCGCTCTGCATCCAGATGGTCACGCCGTCCTTTGCGGCGGCGGCCTGCATGGCGAGGAACGCATCGGCGGCTTCGGTCTGCAGGGTCTTGTTCACAGCGGTGGCCGAGCCGCACGCCTTGGTGGTAAAGGTATGATCGTCCGGCATTTTGTTCGTGTGGTTCACCAGCACCATGCGGGGATCATCCAGAATGGCCTGCGCCTGCCGGGCGGTCAGCAGACTGCTTTCTGCCTCTGATGCTGCCGAGGCGCTGGACGTGGAAGTTGCCGAGGCGGCAGGCACAGCGGAACGGCTGTGCAGCACGAACGAGGCCCCGCCCACGGCAATGCAGGCCACGACGGTAACGGTGAGCACGCGCCGCACGGCGGGCCGCAGATGGCGGCGGTGATGAGGATGGACAGACGGATTCATCTGGAATACCTTCTTTCCGGTGGATGTGCATAGAGTTTGCTTCCTATGGGAAAGATATGCCCGGAGGGGAAACAATATGAAAATGACAGCACAGGAATATGCGCGCCGGGTGCGGCGCATCGGGCCGCACTCGCCCTTGGGGCTGGACTGCCTGTGGGCTTTTTGGCGTGGGCGGCGGCATCTGCCTGCTGGGCGAAGTGCTGCGCCAGAGCTACCTTGCCATGGGCGTGGAAGCCGACCTTGCCGGCACCCTGACCAGCTGCAGCCTGATCGTGCTCTCGGCGGTGCTTACCACGCTGGGCTGGTACCAGAAGCTGGCCGCAAAGGCCGGGGCCGGGTCGCTGGTGCCCATCACAGGCTTTGCCAATGCGGTGGTCAGCGCGGCCATCGAGTTCAAGGCCGAGGGACGGGTGCTGGGTACCGGGGCCAAGATGTCACCATTGCCGGGCCGGTGATCGTGTACGGCACGCTGGCGGCGGCGGTGTACGGCGCGGTGCTGTGGGTGCTGGGCATGGCGGGTGTGCCTGTGCTGTCATAAACACGGGCAAGTGTGCCATAAGATTGCAGCATGATGTTATTATACAATATTTTATGGAACGTTTTTCATCTATTTTCCACGAAGGAGAAATTTTGCCTATGACGGTCCGGTGCGGGGATACCCTGCTGTTCCAGACACTGCCGGTGATCGCTGCGGGTGCAGCGGTGGGCGGCAAAAAAGAGAGCGAAGGCCCGCTGGCGGCAGAGTTCGACGAGCTGAGCGCAGACAACCGCTTTGGCCAGCCCAGCTGGGAAGCTGCGGAAAAATACCTGCAGCTGCGCGCCGCGCGGCTGTGCCTGCAAAAGGCGGCGCTTCCGCAGGAAAAGGTGCAGCTGGCCCTTGCCGGGGATCTGCAGGCCCAGTGCACGGCATCCAGCTATACCATGCGGGAGCTGGGTGTGCCCTTTGCCGGGCTGTTCGGGGCCTGCAGCACCATGGCCGAGGGCCTTGCGCTGGGCGCTGCTCTGTGCGAGGGCGGTGCTGCGCGCAATCTGCTGGCCATGGCTTCCAGCCACTTCTGCGCGGCAGAGCGGCAGTTCCGCACGCCGCTGAGCTACGGCGCGGTGCGCACGCCCACGGCCCAGTGGACTGCCACCGCTGCCGGATGCTGCCTTTTGCAGCCGCAGGGCGAAGGCGTTGGCATTGCCGCTGCCACCTTTGGCCGTGTGCAGGATTATCAGGTAAAGGACATCAACAATATGGGGGCTGCCATGGCCCCGGCAGCAGCTTCCACCCTGCTGCACTATTTTAAGGATACCGGCACCGAACCGCAGGAGTTCGACTGCATCTATACCGGCGACCTTGGGCAGGTGGGCAGTCAGCTGCTGCGGGAGCTGCTGGCCGCAGAAGGCTTGCTGATCAAAAACCATGTAGACTGCGGGTGCATTCTGTTCGACGCAAACGAGCAGAGCGTAAAGAGCGGCGGCTCCGGCCCGGGCTGCTGCGCGGCGGTGCTGTGCGGGCACATCCTGCCGCGCCTGCGCCGGGGCAGCCAGAAGCGGGTGCTGTTCACAGCCACCGGGGCCCTGATGAGCCAGACCACCTTTTTGCAGAAGGAGACCATCCCGGCGGTGGCGCATCTGGTGGAGCTGCGTGCGCCGGAAAAGGAGAAGTAAGATGAACTATTTCTGGGCTTTCTGTGTGGGCGGGGCCATCTGCGTGGCGGGACAGCTGCTCATCGACCTGACCGGCCTGACCCCGGCCCGCATCCTGACCGGATATGTGGTGGCGGGCGTGGTGCTTTCGGCCATTGGGTGGTATGCCCCGCTGGCCGAGTTTGCCGGGTGCGGGGCCACGGTTCCCCTGCTGGGCTTCGGCCATCTGCTGGCAAAGGGCGTGCGCACTGCGCTGCAGGAAGAAGGTGCTGTGGGCATCCTCACCGGCGGGCTGACCGCCGCTGCGGCCGGTGTTACCACCAGCCTTGTGTGCGGCGTGGTGTGCAGCTGGGTGGGCAAAAGTCACGACCAGAACTGAAGAAGAAATACACCAGAACATTGTCACGTTGTCCGCCACCCTTCGCTCTGTTTTTCCACCGCACTGCGGTAAACTGTGCAAAACAGGAGGTGATGCGGATGAAGCACCGCTGGACGACCCTTTTGTGGGAGCTTTGGGCTGCACAGGCCTTGTGCGCGGTGGCAGCCCTGCCGCCGGGCAGTGCGTTCCATACATGCCCGGCACTGGCGCTGCCGGGGCTGGCCCTTGCGGCGGCGGTGCCCACGGCATGGGCTGCGTGGGCGCTGCTGGCCGAGCCGCCCGACGGCCTGCCGCCGGAGCAGCTTCTGGAGCAGGCACCGGGGTTCGATTTTGCCACCCTGTGCGATTTTGAGCGGCCTGCTGCCGTGCCCTGAAAAGCGGGCAAAACAAAAACCCCTGTGCCGGGAACCCGGTACAGAGGTTTTGTTCGTCAATCAGAAAGCGATCAAGCGTTCTTGTTAGCACGCTTTGCCATACGGCTGATCTTGCGGCTAGCGGTGTTCTTTTTGATGACACCCTTAGCGCGAGCCTTGTCGATCGCGGAAACAGCAGCCAGGACGGTTGCGTCCTTGTCAGCGGCATTCGCATCGATGGCAGCGTCTGCCTTCTTGACGACTGTTTTCAGGTTGGTCTTAATGGCCTTGTTGTGAGCCTGCTCTGCAACAGCCTGCACGACACGGTCCTTCTGAGATTTGATGTTAGGCATTCGTTCCACCTCCTTGGCTACCTATAACAGCGCACCTTATGATACCATATTTGCCGTTCCAGCGCAAGCATTTTTTCGATTTTTGTTTCAAAAAGTTTTGATTTTCCCATACTTTTTGTGCCGCGAGGCCCAAAAACCGGCTTTTTGGCGGCAAACAGAGCAGAAAAGAGGGAAAATCATGCGCTTGACAGATATGGCGGACGAGCTCTACACGGCCGCGACGGACCTGCCCGGCGGAGTCCGCGCGGCCACGGCAAAGCGGGGCGGCGTGACGGTGACGCGGGTGGAGATCGCCCGGGAGGGCCTCGAAAAACCCCGGGGGCGGTACGTCACGCTGGAAGTCCCCAGCGTCAGCGTGCTGGACGAGCGGGACGCCGAGGTCATCGAGCAGGCAGCGGACGAGCTGCGGGCGCTTGTGCCGCCGGAGGGGCCGGTGCTGGTGCTGGGCGTGGGCAACCGCCGGGTCACCGCCGACGCCCTCGGCCCCCGCACCGTCCAGAAAATTTTTGTCACGATGGGCGCAGGCCGTCCGCCGGTGAAGGGCATCCGCCCGGTGGCGGCGGTGGCCCCGGGCGTCTCGGCGTCCACCGGTCTGAGCCTGCAGCAGCTGGCCGGTGCGCTGGTGCGGGAAGTGCGGCCCACGGCCCTCATCTGCGTGGACAGCCTCTGCTCGTCGGAACCCCAGCGTCTGGGCCGGACGCTGCAGTTCTCCGACACCGGCCTCTGTCCGGCCCAGCCCGGCAGCAGCAAGCATCTGGACGCGGCCCGTCTGGGCCTGCCGGTCATCGCGGCGGGCATCCCCACCCTGATGATGGCGCAGGAGGGCAAAGACCTCGTGGTGACGCCCCGGGAACTGGACAGCGTCATCGCCCACGGGGCCGCCCTGCTGGGCGCGGCCATCAACCGCGCCTTGCAGCCGAGGCTCAGCATCGCCCAGCTCTGCTGGCTGGTGGGATAAAACCAGACCGTCCATCATATTGTATGGATAAAACAAAAGGGGAGGGGGCAGTTTATGCGCTATGGCGAGGCCGGGCAGAGCCATCTGCTGCCCTTTCTGGGCGCAGCGGCCCTTTTTGCGGCTCTGACCATCACGGCCCACAGTGTTGTGCTGGGGCTGGCGGCGGTCATCGCCGGGCCTGTCCCGGCGGCGCAGACGGCGCTCTCCCTGAGCCGAAAGGCCGTCTCCGGCGCGGCACAGGAGGAGGCCGCATCCATGACCGAAGCCGCCCCTGAAAGCACCGGGACTGCCGCCTCTCTGCCCGAAGCCGCCGCCCCGACAGGCGGCATCGAAAGCTATCTTGTGGAGCTTCTGGGTGACGACGCCCGGCCCGAAGGCGCGGGCGCCGTCATCGAGAAAAACTACCCCCAGGGCAGCGGTGAAAAGTACGTTGCCTGCGGCGCGGGCAGCATCAAGAACAACACCCGACAGACTGCGGCGGACATCGCAGCAGAGATACAGGAGCCACTGCCCTTTGGCGTCGAAAAGGACAGCCCTGACCCGCAGATCCTCATCATGCACACCCACGCCACCGAGGACTACCGCCTCTCGGTGGGGCTGTGGTATTCGCCCGGCGACGGCGCCCGCACCACCGACACCAACCTGAATATGTGTGCTGTGGGCCGGGTGATGGCCGACACCCTCAACGCCGCCGGGCTGAACACCCTCCACGACGAGACCCTGAACGACTACCCCAGCTACACCGGCAGCTACGAGAACAGCCGGGCCGTCGTCCAGCGGTATCTGGCCCAGTACCCCAGCATCAAGGTGGTGCTGGACGTCCACCGGGACGCCATCGAGACAGAGGGAGGTTCCCGGATGGCCCCGGTCTGCACCGTGGCCGGGCGGCAGGCCGCGCAGGTCATGATCATCTGCGGGTGCGACAACGGCGGCAGCGTCCGGCTGCCCGGCTGGCGGCAGAACCTCCGTTTCGCCGCCGCATGGGAGCGGAGCATGGAGGGGATGTACCCCGGGTTCACCCGGCCTGTGCTGTTCAGCTACCGCTTTTATAATCAGGACCTCACCACCGGCAGTCTGCTCATCGAGATAGGAGGCCACGGCAATAACCTCAACGAGGCCCTCTATGCCGGGCAGCTGGCGGCCAACGGCCTTGTGCAGGCGTTGCTTAGCCCGGATACTTGACGAAACGGCGGCAAAGTGCTATATTTTACTGGTAAATGCAGTGATTGGGAAAAGTAGCGCATCACAACGCCACAGAGAGCGCGGCAGAGCTGGGAGCCGTGCGCGGACGGTGCGTGAACGAACACCCGGGAGCAGCAAACTGAACAGGGCGCAGTGAGAAAAATGCGCCGCCAGTAGGTGCGCCGCAGGCTCAGCGTTAACGGAGCAGCGCTTTTACTTGAGCGCGTGAGCGACCGGACACTTCCGGTAATTCAGGTGGCACCGCGGACATTACAAGACAGCTTGTTCGCCCTGAACTTTCAGGGAGAAAAGCTGTCTTTTTACTTTATATCGGAGGTAATCTGAAAATGGAACGCACTGAGATCGTTTCGCTGTACAAGAACACCCCCGCCGATGGTACGGTCGTCACCGTATGCGGCTGGGCAAAGAACATCCGCGACTCCAAGAACATCGGCTTCATCGCCCTGTCCGACGGCGGCTGCTTCAAGACCCTGCAGGTCGTGCTGGAAGCCGGCAAGCTGGCAAACTACGATGAGGTCGTCCACACCGGCCTGTACAGCAGCCTGCGTGTCGTGGGCCGCATCGTGCTGACTCCGCAGGCAAAGCAGCCTTTCGAGCTGAATGCTGATTCCGTCGAGATCCTGGGCGACTGCCCCGCCGACGAGTATCCGCTGCAGAAAAAGAAGATGAGCATGGAGTATCTGCGCACCATGCCCACCCTGCGCCCCCGCACCAACACCTTCAACGCCGCTTTCCGTGTCCGCAGCGTGGCCGCTTACGCCATCCACAAGTTCTTCCAGGAGAACGGCTTTGTCTACGCTCACTCCCCGCTGCTGACCGCTTCCGACTGTGAGGGTGCCGGCGAGATGTTCCCCCAATTGTATGGATCAGTATCAGGAATATCCATTATCAATTGTTCCTGGAATACCAATACAGTTGATACCCATTTCAGTTAATTTTAAGGCACCATTGTAGCTTCCGTCTCCACCGATAACAACTAAAGCTTCCATTCCTACTTCTTTCATTTTTTCAATTGCTTCTTTTCTAACTTCAGGATCTTTGAATTCAGGGAATCTTGCTGACTTTAACATAGTACCACCAATATTAATGATGTTACGAGTACTATGACGATCAAACTTAATAAATTCTCCATCGTGTAATCCTTTATAACCAAGTTTTACACCATATACTTCAATTCCTTTATTTAAGCATGTACGCGCTACTGCTCTTACAGCAGCGTTCATTCCTGGAGCATCTCCTCCAGAAGTTAAAACTCCTATACATTTAACCATAATGTTCACTCCCTATTTCATAACATTTCATACATAGTGATTTTAGCACAAATCATGACTTTTCTACAAGAATTTTTACACATTTATTATGCTAAATCTTATTGTTTTATCATAATTGGCATACTCATTGTAAATATTGTGTTAAGTAAGCGCTCTACTTTTATTTTTTCACGCGCATCTTTTTTCAAAGTATAGATTTTAATTAAATCATCTTGGGTGTATTGACTGGTAAATAGCGTTATCTTTTTATTTTGATTACGATATGTCAATACAGCTGCTAAAACTTCATCTCTTGACCAGCCTGTTACATTTTCTCCACCTAGATCATCAATCACTAAATAATCTACATTACGAAGTTCCTCTATATTATTATCATTTCCAAATTCATTAAAAGAATTCTTTAAATCGATTAAATATGTAGGAAAATGCACATATCCTAAATGATACCCTTGTTTAGCAAGTGATCTTGTTAAAAAACCAGCTAATGTTGATTTTCCACAACCAGATGGCCCACAAATAAATAAACCTTTTTTTGACGTATTCGATAAAAAATGATCAATTGTACTTGCAAGTTCTTTGTTCATAATATCTTTAATTGATTTTAAATCAGATAATAATAAATCATCACTCACATTTGAAACAGTAATATGACTTAAAATATTTTGCTTTTCTAATATTTCTTTTCCATACTTACAAGGGACAAGTATTGTTTTTAAATGATGATTTTCAACATGAACCGCTTGTTTCATTCCTTTAGAAACTTTATGACATTGATAAAGTCCCATACAATCTTTACATTTTTGCACATCTTCTTGAAAATCTAAAAATTCAACCCAATTTTCTTCTATAAAATCTCGTCCTACTTGTCCATCAGATAAAACTTTCATTATGTACGGATCCTTTATAAGTTCATTGATACTTTCTTCTTTTTGTTTTGAAAATTTTGATCATCATCAAATAAATGTAAATCTTGTAAACTTTGCATTTTTTCTCCTCCTAGTCATATTTTTCTAACATTGCAAGAGCATCTTCATCAATATTATCTGCTGTTGATTTTTCTTGAGAAACAATTTGAATATCTTTTGTAAAATCATCCCAGTCATGATGTTGCTGATTTTGATATTTCAAATAAGCTTTTCCTTCTTCTATAGCTTCTTGAACCGTTTTTATTTTTTTTCTTTTCCATTGACTTCCTAAAGCTTCTATAAAATTTTTAGGTAATGATTGATTACACTTTTGAAGTGTTGTTTCTATTAAAACATTGACAACTCCTGGCTCTAATTGTAGCGTTGTTAAAACAGATTCGACAACTTGAAGATCTCTTTTTAATGGTTCTTTACCACCCGTTTTATCTTTTAATAAATCATAAGGTGAAATATTTTCTAAATAATAAATATGTTTTTGTAAAGAAGATTCTCCCTGTTTTTCACTTTGAAGCAAAGGGGATTGCTTATGAAATACCTCTGTAAATTTTTCCGGCATTTTTAAATCATAATAGTTTCGGCAGTTTTGAGCCAATAACCGACTATTTAAATGATTTTCAATCATTGATTGTTTGACAAGATCTTGCATATCTAAAGCATTGATATGATATAAGATTCCTAATTGTTGAATTATTTTTTCATCTTCTTGATCAAACATTTTCTTAGATAATTGTAAATTTTCAATACCTTGATAAAACAACGTTAGATCGTAACTATTTTCAATAGAATTTTGTATTTTTTGTTTATACTTTTTTTTCTTTCAATATATTTTTTTCATGATGATGAATTTCAAAAACATCTGTAAACGATGCTGTCATTTCTTGATAATCATTTAAATTAACATTATACGTTTGAAAAATCGCTATTGTTTTTTCATATTCATCTTTCAATCTATCTTTCAATAAACGATCAAGAATTTGATGATTAATAAATTCTTGAGGTGATAACGGCATTTTCAAATCAAAAAGATAACGATTATCATTCGTTTGTTTAACATATGAACATACAAGTCCTACAGCTTCTAACTTATCAAAAGATTCCTGTAAAGAATTTAATGAAAATCCTGATAATTTACATAATCTAGAAATCAAAGAAGGACTTTTTGTAAGTGTCATTTGATCCAATTCACTATTGAGTGTTAGATAAAGAGCAGTAGCTTCCATCCCAATCAATGGTTGATAAAGTTGTAAAACTGTTTTATAACCTGTTAAATCAAGCATATAACTACTTCTTACTTGATAAACATCACTCGTTAATAATTTCTTCATGACTGATCCTTTCTATAAATTCATCAATTTGTTTATATAACTCTTCTATCCCTTGATTGTTATCAAAAACAATATCGGCCATTTCTCTTTTCTTTAAAGAAGAAATTTGGTTATTGATAATTGTATAAGCATAACTTTCATCAATATGATCTCTTGCCATCAATCTTTGAACTTGTCTTTGTTCATCTAAATAAACAACAATAATTTCATCACACAAATATTCTAAATGAGACTCATATAATAAAGGAATATCTAAAAAGATACAATCTCTCTCTTTATTTTTTTCAATTTCTTCCTTCATTTTAAAAATCACATAAGGATGTATAATAGCCTCTAACTGTTTTTTAGCATTTTTATCATGAAAAACAATTCTTCCTAATGCCTTTCGATCAACAATTCCATCTTTAACACATCCAAATAACTCTTGAACCTTCAAAATACATTCTTGATCAATTGTTAGAGCATTTCTTGAAATCAAATCCGCATCAACAACAAGATAACCTCTTTCTATTAAATAATGTGTGACTGTCGATTTCCCACATGCAATACTTCCTGTTATTCCGTATACTTTCATCGTTTTGCCTTTTGACATATTGGACAATAATATGTTCCTCTTTCATTAATCATTACTTTTTTTATCTCATGTCCTAATGGACAATGCTTTTGCATATGCACTTTTAATTGCACTTGAAACAAACCATCAATTCCATTAGCACTAAAAGAATGAATTGTCGTTCCACCTTGTAAAATAGCCTTATTTAAAATCTCACAAGCAACATCCACTAATTCTTTAACTCTCTTTTTACTTAAAACATTGGCTTTAGTATAAGGATTTAAATGCATTTGATAACAAATTTCATTTGCATAAATATTTCCTATCCCTGTCATAATACTTTGATCTAGAAGAACTGTTTTAATCGCTTTATTTTTCTTTTTAAGCTTTTGATAAAGCTCTAAGTAATCTATTTCAAAAGGTTCAGGTCCTAATTTACTTAAAGGCAGTTGATTTTTATAATCATCATGATCCACCAACTTCATTCTTCCAAACTTTCTAACATCATTATATCTTAACTCCATACCCTCATCTAATACAAAGATAACATGGTCATGTTTAGAAAGTATATCCCCTTTTTTACATATTTGATACTTTCCTTCCATTCTAAGATGAGAAATAAAGGCAACATCCTCCAATTTAAAAATTAAATATTTCCCTACACGATCAATCTCTGTAAAAGTCTTATTTTTTAAAGTTTGCACAAATTCTTCTTGATCATCATCAATGATTTTAGGATATAAAATTTTTATATCTTCAATTTTTTTATTTAAAATAAAATTTTCTAATGTTCGTCGAACCGTTTCAACTTCTGGTAATTCTGGCATTTTTTCACCTACTTTAACTCATACCAATTTTTAGCGTATGTTCCTTCCGCTTTTAATTCCACTTTCATTTGATAAGCACTTTCCATTCCTTCTTTTACAAGTTTCATCATTTTATCCAATTCATCTTGATAAACATCAAAAATCAACTCATCGTGTACTTGTAAAATCATTTTTGATTTCATATGATTTTCTTTTAATAATTGATCCACTTTGATCATTGCAAGCTTGATAATATCAGCGGCTGATCCTTGAATTGGAGAATTCATCGCTAATCTTTTTCCAAATTCTTGTCTCATATAATTCTTTTCATTGATTTCTGGAATATATCTTTTTCTATTTAAGACAGTTGAAACATAACCATTTTCTTTTCCAAAAGCAATGCTTTTATTCATATAGTCTTTAATCTCAGCATATTTTTCAAAATATTTTTCAATAAATGATTTAGCTTCTTTAACAGTGACACCTAATTGTTCAGCCAAACCATAATCAGACATTCCATAAATAATTCCAAAGTTAACAGCTTTTGCATTTCGTCTCATTGTTGATGTAACCTCTTCTTCACTTACACCAAAAACAACACTTGCGGTATGACGATGAATATCTTTATCATGATTAAAGGCATCTATTAAACTTGTGACATTGGCTAGATGAGCAAGTACACGTAATTCAATTTGCGAATAATCAAAAGATATTAAATAATCATATTCAGGAACAAACGCTTTTCTAATAAGTTTTCCTTCTTCTGTTTTGACTGGTATATTTTGTAAGTTAGGATCTGTTGATGATAAACGTCCTGTTTGAGTTAAAGCTTGATTATAAATAGTATGTGTCTTTCCATCAATAAAGATTTGTTCTTGTAACCCAATAATATAAGTTGAATAAAGTTTACTTAATGTACGATAATTTAGAACTTTATCAATAATTGGATGAACATTTTTTAATTTATTTAAAACATCTACTGATGTGGAATAACCTGTTTTTGTTTTCTTACCATTAGGTAATCCTAAATCCTCAAAAAGAACTTCTCCTAATTGTTTAGGAGATGAAATATTAAATTCTTTATGTGCCAATAAATAAATTTCTTTTTCTAATTGATCAATTTGTCCTTTAAAAGTATCTCCTAATTGTTTTAAAACATTTTTATCCATTTTAGCTCCTTGAAATTCCATATCCGCTAAAATATACGCTACAGGCATTTCAACATTTTTGTATAAATCAAATTGTTGATCTTTTTTCAATCTTTGTTCTGCTTCATTTTTTAATTCATAAATTGCTTTAGCTTGTAAAACATAATGTTTCGATAAGACATCTTCTTCAGGAACATGTTTTTTAGCACCTTTTCCAAAAACTTCCTCATCAAATTGTAAATCAAAATATTGATAATAATCACTAAACGATTTTAATTTCATCTTTTAAAGAAGGATTTAAAATATAAGAAGCAAGCTGTAAATCAAAAGTATACCCTTTAACTTCTAATCCATGCCAACGACAAGCATTGATACAATTTTTTTATATCATAACCATATTTTTCAATCTTTTCATCTTTTAAGAAAGACTTAAAGTTTTCATCATGCATAGCATTTTCTAAAGTAATATAATAGGCTTCATCTTTATTATAAAGACCAAATCCCAAAATAGCCGATTTATGATAATTCGTATCATAGACTCCTGCAATTAAAGCTGTATTCTTTTTAATATTTGGTAAAGTTTCAACAATTTTATATTCTAAAGGTTTACTTTGTTTTGTTTCTGTAGAAAGAGACATTCTTTTAAGTAAAGAGTTCATATCATAACGTCTGTAAAACTCTGCAAGATCATCATTATATTCTTGTCCTTCATATTTCCAAGCATCTAAATCTAATTCAACAGGTGCATCTGTTATAATTGTGGCAATCTTTTTAGATAAAAGGCCCAATTCAATATTCGTTCTAACTTTCTCACCCATTTTACCTTTTAATTCATCCATATGTTCCTTTAGATTTTCTATTGTCCCATATTGATTTAATAACTTCAAAGCCGTTTTTTCACCAATTCCTGGAATTCCTGGAATATTATCAGCACTGTCTCCCATAAGACCTAAAAGATCTCTCATTTGATCAGGTTCTAAATTATATTTTTCTTTAAAACTTTCAACTGTAATAACTTCATAATCATTGGTCTTTTGAGGCTTTTTGTATTGTTTAACATTTGAATCGATCAATTGCATCATATCTTTATCATTTGTATAAACAGCTACTTCCATGCCTTGACTTGACGCTTTTTTAGAAATCGTTCCAATAATATCATCACCTTCATATCCTTCTTTTTCAATATAAGGAATATGATGAGCTTCTAAATATTCTCTAACCATTGAAAACTGACAAACAAGTTCATCCGGTGTTGGCTTTCTTGTCCCTTTATATTCTTCCAATAGCTCACTTCTAAAAGTCTTCCCTTTTGCATCAAAAGCAACCACAATATACTCAGGATTTTGTTTCAATAAACTTTCTAACCTATTAGCAAAACCATAAACTGCATTGGTTGGTACACCATCTTTATTGACCATTAAATTTCCCATAGCAGCTGTTGCATAATAACAACTAAATAACCAAAAATTCCCATCTATTACAACTAATTTTTCCATTTTATACCTCATTTACTTCTTTAACATTTTGTACCACTAAAGAAAGCTTATCTCGATAATTCATCTTTCCTTCAATACATACAATCTTATTTTTTTTCTAATAATGTCTTATATCTTTGATACGTTGAAGAAAAAACGACTCCCTCAACATTTCCTGTTTCATCAAATCCTTCAATAAAACACATTTCATTTCCTTTTTTTATCAACGATCACTTTGACCCTTAATAAAGATAATAATACTCTCACATTTTTTGAGACATACTCATTTAAATTTGCGACTGCAAGAATTGGTTGATTGATTTTTTGTTTCATATAAGCTAAAGGATGCTGTGTTAAATACACACCTAACGCTTTCTTTTCTAATTCTAAACGCACCATTTTATTTTCTTTAATAATTTCTAAAATAGGTGGTTCATCAATACCAATCATATTTTTTAAATGTGCATACTCTGTAATCTTTTCTAAATTAGCTTTTAAAGTCGCACGATTAAGTCCAAATTCATCAAAAGTACCCGCATCAATTAAACTTTCTAACATTAAACTCGTGATTTTCTTTCCTTCCATTCGCGAAACAAAATCAAAAATATCTTTAAACAAGCCATTCTTTTGTCTTTCTTCAACAATTGCTAGATAACCTGCCTGTCCTACATTTTTAATAGCTAATAAAGAAAAACGTAAATCACCTTCTACTTGTTTAAAATAATGTTCAGAATAATTAATGGATGGCGGTAAAATTCTAATTTGATATTTTTTAGCTTCTGCAATATATTCCATTTTATGAACATCACTATTTTGTTCATTAGAAAGAATTGCTCCATAAAAAGATAAGGGATAATTAGCTTTTAAATACGCAAGTTGATAACCAATTAAACCATAGGCAATTGCATGAGCTTTATTAAAGCCATAATCTGCAAACTTTTCAATTAATCCAAAGATATATTCTGCCTGATTTTTTTCATAACCCTTTTTTAAAGCACCACTTATAAATTCCTCTTTCATTGATTCCATTAACCCAAGTGTCTTTTTAGAAGTTGCTTGTCTTAATATATCTGCTTTGGCAAGTGAAAAACCAGCAATTTTTTGTGCTACTTGCATTAATTGTTCTTGATAAATAATAATACCATACGTTGATTTTAAAATATCTTTTAAATCATCATGTGGGTATTCCACTTTTTCTTGATGAAATTTTCGAGCAATATAATGAGGAATTTGTGACATAGGTCCTGGTCTATATAAAGCATTGGCAGCTCCAATATCTTCAATACTGCTTGGCTTTAATTTTCTAAATAAATTCTTCATTCCTGGTGATTCTAATTGAAAAACACCTAACGTATCTCCATTTGATAACATCTTAAATGTTTTTTCATCATTTAAAGGAATCGTATTTAAATTTAAATGAACACCTTCATACTTTTCAATATTTTTTAAAATATCAGAAATTACAGTTAAATTCTTCAATCCTAAAAAATCCATTTTTAATAAACCAACACTTTCAATATAATTTTTAGAATACTGTGTCAATACATTTTGATTAGGACCTTTTGTTAGAGGAACCACTTCATTTAAACAATCTCCTGATAAAACGACCCCTGCAGCATGCATTGAAATATTACGTGGTAAACGTTCTACAAGATAGATTGCCGGTAAAATCTTTCGTAACATTTCTTCTTGATTGACCATACTTGCAAAAGCATAGGAAGATTCATAAACTTCTTTTACTGTTTTTCGATTTTTTCCTTGTGTTGGAATATACTTTGACATCATTTCTAATTTAGGTAAAGAAACTGAAACGACTTTTCCTAAATCTCTTAAAGCAACCTTAGGCCCATAGGTGGCAAAAGTAACAATTTGTCCAACATGTTCTTGTCCATACTTTTCTGTAACATATTTAACAACTTCATCTCTTTTATCATCTTGAAAATCAATATCAATATCAGGCATTGAAACACGCTCTTCATTTAAAAACGTTCAAATAATAAATCATATTTTAAAGGATCAATATTCGTGATTCCTAAAACATAACTCACTAAACTTCCAGCAGCACTTCCTCTTCCTGGACCGACTTGAATATCATGTGTTTTCGCAAATCTTACATAATCAAAAACAATCAAAAAATAATCATTGAAGCCCATTTTAGCAATGACTTTTAATTCTTTTTTTAAACGTTCTATATAAGTTCTAGGAACTTCTTTTCCTTTAAATCTTTTCTTTAAACCAACAATACAGAGTTGCTGTAAATAATTTTGGCTCGTCACATTTTCAGGTAAAGGATAGTGTGGTAAATGCATTTGATTGGTTTCAATAGTGACATTGCATCTTCTTAACAAATCATTTGTATTTTCTATAATTTCGCGATCAAACAATAAAGACATCTCATAAGCATCTTTTAAATACATCTGATTTGTTTGTACTTTATAATTTCGATCAATTTTTTCGCCATGGATACTTGCTTGCATTAAATCAACCGCTATAGCATCTTGTGGATATAAATAACGTACTTCATTCGAAGCACAAACCTTCACTTCTTGTAAAGTGGCAAGTGCTTTTAAACGTTCATTTAAAAATGATTGCATTTTTAAATGATGATCTTGAATACAAATATAATAATTATCTTTAAACATCTTTTTAAACAATGCAATATATTTTAAAGCCTCAGATTCTAACTCTTTTAAAACAAGCCTTTCAACAATTCCTTCTTTACATCCAGAAAGAATAAAAAGATGTTCACGATATAAAGATAATTTTTCTAATTCAATCGCTTTATGTTCACTTAAATTAATATCACTACATATTTTCATTAAATCATGATAACCAATTTGATCTTTTGCATAGAATAAAAAAGGATAAACTTCTTGATCAATAAGTACATCCCCTTGCATTCCAAAAATAGGTTTGATGTCATAATGATGACAAGCATTAGAAAATTCAATCGCACCATACATATTATTGATATCTGTTAAAGCCAATGCTTCCATATGCAATTCTTTCGCTCTTTTACATAAATCTTGAATTAAAATCGTACTATTTTGAAAACTATAACAACTATAGATATTCAATTCACCAATCATGTTGCCACCACCTTTTTCCATATTATACGCTAAATCATCCTTGATTAAAAGAATTACAAAAATGTTTTCAAAGATAATAAAATTAAAATCAAACCAACATATAAAGTTAAAAAATAAATACAGCATTTCAAAAAAAGAATACGTTAAAACAAGCATAACAAACAACCTATAGATATATAAAATAACTGCATAGTAATGATAACGAATCTGTAAAACACAAAATCTTCTTTGCCAAATGATAATGACAATAGATAAAAACATCGCTATAAAATGAAAAGGTAAAAATAACGAAGACAAAATAATTTGCAAAATCAAACAAATCCCTACTAGAAACTGCATTTTTTTGATTCTAATTAACATAACACCACCATTTTATTTTATGAAAGAAACAAAAAAAGAGCACTTATTTAGCATGCTCTTGTAAACTTTTTGCAAGCTGTGCTGGACAACTTGTTGGTTTTGCTCCACATTTGATGTCTTTTAAACGTTCAATAACTTCATCAACTTTCATACCCTTTGCTAGTGCAGCAACTCCTTGAGTATTTCCTGAACATCCACCTGTAAAGATAACATTTTTAACAATCCCATCTTCAACTTCTACATGGATATTTCTTGAACAGACACCTCTTGGTGTATAATCGTATTCCATTTTTATTCCTTCCTCCTATTTTTTTGTAAGTTTAGCAATTGATGTCACATATGATTGATACATATGACTATCTACTGCTTTAATCTCTTCTACTTTATAATATTTTGATAATTCTTGCAAATCTTTTGCAAGCATAGATGTTGAAGAATTCATATAAATGACTGTCTGTACTTTTCCAAGTCTTAAAGTATCCTTTAATTCATTAGAAATCCCATTGACTCCTTGAATAATCACTGTATCATACACTTTCTTTTTTGCAAAAGTAACCATTTTTTTAATTGGTTGACCATAAACAAATTTAATATTTTCTTTTCCTAATAATTTAGCATTATAAGTAGCACTTTCAATATTATCTTTCTTTTCATCAATAGCAACAACTTCTTGATCTAAATTCATTTCTAAAATACCATTTTCACAATTAATAGAAATAATCTTTTTACTTCCTTTGACCATTGTTTTAACAATCTTATTTCTAATTTCAAAAGATTCTAAATGATCTGGTAAAGTTGTTTTAACAGACATAATATATTTTTTACCATCACAAATAAATTCTTCTTTCGTATTTCCAAAAATCTTCTTATAACCTTGACTTTCAAAATCTTGATATTTAGAAGTATTAATTGACATAAATAAACCATTGACTTGTTTTAATTTTTTAATATCACTTACCACTTCATCTTTTAAACCGTCTTTCCCTGTAATAATGATGACTTGTACTTTATCTTGGAAAACACGTAATTTAATAAATCTTAAACCTGTTCTAAATTTATCATTATATGTTTTGCATTGATGATTATTAAAAACTTCTTCTAATTGTAATAATGTTTGATTAATTAATGGATGTTGTTTCATACACCCTGTCATCACTGTTAAATATTTTGTTTCTCTTTGATAAATCCCAAAAGTAACTTTTCCTTTAAAATCTACAATTGGTAAATTAGCTTGTGTAAGGAAACCATTTTTTTGATTCATCCCAATAATTTGATCAATCTTAATTTGTGAACGATCTAATTCTGTATACTTCTTTAAAGATTCTTTAATTAAATCTTTTTTATGTTTTAATTGTGCTGGGTAAGCATAATGTAATAAATTACATCCCATACATTCTTTATTCGCACGACATGGATTTTTAACACGCATTGGTGAAGGTTTAATGACTCTAATTAAATCACCAAAATAATAATTTTTATTATTGTATTGTTTGGCATCAATTTCTACTTCTTCATTTAATAATGCCCCTTTAATAAAGACAATTTTACGATTAATGTAACCAATACCTTCTCCATTGATTCCCATTTTTTTAATTTCAACTGTTGTTTTCATATAGCCTCCTTAAAAAAGGAAAAGCATCTTATTGATGTTTTTCCTCTCCTTCTTCCTCTTCTTTCATTTCATGTATTATTAATCTAAGAAGTTCAATTCGATTCTTATGCATCTTTTCGATAATAATTGTAACTCCTGGAAATTCAATTTTATCTTTTATTTTAGGAACACCACTAAACTCTCCTAAAACAAGACCACCGATTGATTCAAAATCTTCCGATTCAAAATGAGTATCAATTTCATCATTGACCTCATTTAAATTTAAACTACCATCTACTAAATACTCATGATCATTGATTTTAACAATATCATCACTTGTATCATCATATTCATCATCAATTTCACCAACGATTTCTTCAACAATATCCTCAAAAGTAACAATTCCACTCATAACACCATATTCATCTAATACAATAGCAAGTGTTGCATGTTCCTTTCTCATTGAAGCAAAAACATCATTGACTTGATTAAATTCATAGACCACAAAAGTCTCTCTCATATACTTTTTAACATCAAAATGTTCTTTATCAATATCGATAAACAACAAATCTTTCATATTTAAAACACCTATAATTTCATCAAAAGACTCATCATGAATAGGATATCTAGAATACTGTGCATCATGATAAACATTCATTAATTCATCATATGTACAATCTTCCGGTAAACTTTCAACATGAATACGTGGTGTCATAATCTCTTTGATTTCAGTTTCACCAAATTCAAAAACATTATGTATCATTTCTTTTTCTTCTTTTTCTAGAACACCTTCTTCATGTCCAACTGTTACAATTGTTTTCAATTCTTCTTCAGTTAAACTAGGGCCATGTTCTTGATTACCACCTAAAAGTTTAATAATAAATCCTGTAATAATATTCAACACAAAAACAACTGGTTTAGTAATTATACAAACAAAACGAATAAATGGTGCTAAAGCAAAAACTAATTTATCAGCATTTTGAGTAGCAAGAGATTTAGGTGTGATTTCACCAAAAATCAAAATACACAATGTTACAACACCTGTTGCGATTGCAACTGTTTGTGCACCATCTCCAAAAATAGCCATAATCGTTGCTGTTGTAAGTGACGAAGCACCGATATTTACTAGGTTGTTTCCTACTAAAATAGCACTTAATAAACGATCTTGATTATCTAATAAAGACTCTACTAATTTTGCTTTTTTATTTCCTTCTTCAGCAAGTGTACGTATTTTAATTTTACTTACCGATAAAAAATGCTGTTTCACTACAAGAAAACAACGATGATAAAATTATAAAATGATTAATGATATGATATTCATTATCTGGGCAGAATCCACTTTTACATTTCTCCTTTGATTCTATTATTGAAAATTATAATAGTATAATTACAAAAATTTGTCAATATTCCATTATTTTTGTATATAGTTTATGTAATGATGATAAAAATCATCAATATCCTCATCATATACAACTAACACTTTTTTACCTTTGATCCCTAATTGATAATGGCCAATTTCAACAACTTGATCAAAATACATTGATTTTCTTTTTTTAAATTTCTTTAAAACATTTTGATATGTATTATATCCAATTTCATCACTACGCCATGAACCTTTTTCTTCAACGATTTGGTCAATCTCTTTATCACTTGGCATTCTTTTTTGTCTTTCACGTTCAAGAACCAATTCTTTAAAAATATTTTTTGAAACAAAAGTATTTAAACATTGATAATAACCCTCAAAAGAATAAATTGCTTCTCCATCATCTTTATCTTTACCGATTTTTTGAATAAAAGTTGTCGTATCAACAAGTAGATTTGAATTATTTTCATCTATCCTTTTATTTTTTGGCAAAGTAATCGTCATTTCTTGTTTATCTAATTTTGAAAAATCGATTTCATTATACAAAAAGTAAACACCTACAAAAACAGCAACAGAAACAATCACTGCTATTTTCTTTTTGATTGGATTTTTAATTAAAGGAATTTTTGTATTAATAATTGTCGCAAATAATGTAATTAATATAAAATAACCCAAAAAGCTTAAAAGTGAACTTAAGTTATTCATTTTCAAGACAAATAACATTCCAATCATCAAAATAGCTAAAATATCTATAACAATGCGAACAAAACCATCTAAATATTTAAACTTTTGATAAGAATACGTTCTTTTCTTTAAAGCACGTCTCTTTAAATAAATAAACAATGCTGCAAATAGCCATAAAAAACAGCCTACATAAATAAGAAACAAACTAAAACAAATATTTAAATTTAAAAATATCGAACCCCAAGAAAAACGGTACAACCAAGAAAAGAAACTTGTAAAACCATAAAAGATCATAGTTGCAAGAATGCACATAGCAATTGCCCATGGTTTAAACATTTTCAATTTTGCCTCACATAAAACATCTTCATCACTTGATAAATCTTCCGCATCTAAATTAACATTTCGATAAATATGCATATCTTGCATACAACAAACATGTTCATATCCTAAATGGTCTAAAGTTTCTAAATAGTCATCTGTTAATGGATTATAATCGACTTGATATTTATAAACTTGTGAGGATTTTTCAAACTTAAAAAATGAATTAACTGATACAAGATTCCATCCTTTTTTAGACATTTTATCTAGATAAGGAATTAATATTTCATCATAAAACAATCTATTTTTTAAAAATGTATACTTATATTTCATCTTCATAATCCTTTTTCATAAACAAAATAACTTGTTTTTGCATCTTTTCCTTTTCTAATTCAAGTCTTTCTTTTCCTTTTTGAGTAATTATGTATATTTTTCTTTTATTTTCTTCTTTTAATAATTGAATATATCCTATATTTTCAAAACGTGGCAACAATGCATAAAGTGTTCCAGCACCAACTCTAACATCACCTTCCGTCATTTCATTTACTTTTTCCATAATTTCTAAACCACATATGGGCTCATATAATGAAAGTAAAATATAAAACATTTGTGGAGTTAATGTTTCAAATTCTTTTCTCGCCATTTTCTCACCTCTTTTATCGAATATCGATAAATATTCCAATCCCATTATATCGATATTCGATAATAAAAGCAATATAAAAGCGGACTTTTGCCCGCTTAATTTCTAACATATGCTTTAATAACTTTTATTGTTTCATCATTTAAAGGTCTAATTGTATATTCTTTAACATTTGCAGGAACAATAAATGTTTCTGCATAATGTACTGTATAAGGTTCAAATTCATTTTAGGACTTTCAATAAAGAAACCTCTCTTTATCTTCTTTAAAACATCTTCATCATCATTATCTTGTTTAAAATTAGGCGTACATTTTCGATATCTCAATTGAATTTTCCAACGAGCAAGATCACAATAAATCAAAGTATCACCTTTATGAATGTAACTCGCTCTAACATCATAAATCAAAGCCCTGCCTTTATGACTAGCAAGTAATTAATATTGAGCCAATTTTATATCATCAATAAAATCATCCATCTTTCCATAATACATGACTCCTCTTACACGATTCTCTGTTAAAAAAGGCTTCATCATTTTATTAAGCTCATCTTTTTCATAAAATACATCTTCACTTTTAATCACGAAATCAGGTTTATAAATTTCTTTAATTAAATCAAGGATTTCGTCATCGACACTAGGATAACAATCTACAGTTAAACAATAATTTTCTTCTTGTCCTAGATTTTCTAAATATTTTTTATTTCTGTTTTGCCTGTACAAGCTTCATTTTCATATCCACTTATATTTATTTCTGGAAATTTATCATAATTCATTACTATCACCTAAATTCCTTTACACTTGTTATTTTATATTTAAATTATATCCCATATCATCATATGAATCTACAAATCTCAAAACATATTATTCCCCTAACATAATAACAATCGTATCTCCTTCTTCAACATACTCACCTTTTCTTGGTAATTGATCAATGACCTTATTTCCTTTACCAACAAAAGTAAAACGTAAAGAAATATTTTGAACTTCACTTCTTTTTTTACCGATATAATTTTCTACTTTGATTGTTCTTTTATCCATTATAGAATATGATTTTTGTCTTTGAGATTTTACTTTTTTGACATTTAAAGCAGGTAAAATATCAACAAACATCTTTCTAGCGATAGGAGCAACTGTTGTTCCACCATATTGAATACAGTTTTTAGGATTATCCATTGCCACATACAAAACAATTTGTGGATCATCAATAGGAGCAACGCCAACAAAAGAAAGAATATAGCCACTTCCAACATAGCTTCCATTAACCGCCTTTTGCGCCGTTCCTGTTTTACCACCAATACGATAACCGTTTATATAAGCATTTCTACCTCCACCATCAGTCACGACACTTTCTAGCGCATCTCTTACTTTTTTAGATGTTTCTTCTTTAATAACCTGTCTTTTTACTTTCTTTTTAACTTGTTCAACAATTTCATTATTTGAACTGTTACTGATTTCTTTTAAAATATGTGGTTGTAACAAATAGCCACCATTGACGCAAGCACAAATAGCAGTTACCAATTGTAAGGGCGTTACAGATATGCCTTGTCCAAAAGCAACGGTCGCTTGTTCAAGTTCATGAAAGTTTTTATAATCAAACATAATCCCACATGATTCTCCAGGTAAATCAATTCCCGTTTTTTCAGTTAAGCCAAAATTTTGAACATATTGATACAATCTCTTTTTTCCTAATCTCCTACCAATTTCTACAAATCCTGGATTGGATGAATTTTGTAAAACTTCTCTAAAAGTCTGTAGGCCATGCCCTCCTTTTTTCCATGATTTGATTCTTGCGCCTGAAACATATTCATACCCTTTATCATAATAAGTATCTTTATCCATATCAAATAAATTTTCATTTAAAGCACTTGAAAAAGTTATGATTTTAAAGGTTGATCCCGGTTCATAAGTTTTCCAAATTGGAATATTTTGATTATAAATATCTTTATCCTCATTTTGATAATCATTAGGATTAAAGTTAGGATAACTGGCGATTCCTAAAATCTCTCCATTTTTAGGATTCATCGCTAGTGCCCAAATACCATCTGGATGATACGTATCATAAGCATTTGATAATTCTCTTTCAATGACATCTTGAACTCTTTTATCTATGGTCAAAGTGATATTCATTCCACTTTGACTATACGTATAATGACTTGGATACATTTTTAAATTATGACTTTTAGCATCCATATAATAATCAATCGAACCGTTTTTTCCTTTTAAAAACGAATCATATTCTAACTCCAATCCTAATAATCCTTGATTATCAATTCCAACAAAGCCTAAACAATGACTTAAATAATTATTTCCCGGATAATATCTTTTTGTATCTTTAATCAAATAAACACCTGATAAATGCAATCTTTGTATTTTACTTGCAACTTGATTATCAAGTTGTCTTCCTTCTGGAGAAATTCTTTGAATCGACACCTTTTTATTTAATTTTTCTTTCAAAACATTGACATCTACATTTAAAATTTTACTTAATTCTAAAGCTGTTGTTGCTTTATCCTTTATTTGACTCGGTACAACAACCAAAGAAGCTGTTGTAAGGTCTGTTGCCAGTACATTTCCACTTCGATCATATATTTTCCCTCTATTAGCTTGTACAGGAAAAGATCTTTGCCAAGACTCTAATGCTTTATCATAAATATTTTTACGATCAATGATTTGAATATACCCCACTTTAAAAATAAGCGCTAAAACAATGAGATAAATACATATTTTAATGATTTTGATCTTATTAACAGATTGTTGAAACAACATAAATCTCACCATTATAAACTATGAAAAAAAAGAGGAATCATTCCTCTTTTAAGATATTGCTACAGTTAAACTATCACCGCTATGAACAACTGTATTCTCGCCAACACTTTGAGCAGTTACATGTCCACTTGTGCCATCAATCGTTAATTGAATACCAGCAAGTGAAGCATAAGTTTGTACTTCTTTTTTAGACCATCCTATTAAATTAGGAAGTGTTATGTCTTTTCCTTCTGTTTTGATAAATACTTTATCACCACTTGTCACTTTGCTTTTAGTAAGTGGATATTGTTCAATAACAGAACTTCCATTACCGATAATTTGAACACTTAATGATTTTGATTCTAATTTAGATTTTACATAATTAACAGATTGATTTGTATAGGAATCTAAAGTATAGCTTTGATCAACTGCTGTCGTATTTTTAGCATTATAGCGATTTACTACTTGAAGTGCTTCATTCATTGTTTGTTTAACAATATTTGGCATATATTGAGCATATGAATCTCCTGATTTAAAGTTAAAAACATCACGACTTGAGGATCATCATAAGGAGCAATTCCTACAAATGAATGCATATATAAAGTTGTACTATAACCACCATTTTCAACAACTTGTCCTGTCCCTGTTTTACCAATCATACGAACATCATTATCTAAACGATAAGTCTTTCCTGTCCCTTGTTCATCTTCAATAACACCTAACATTAAATCTTTTACTTGACTGATTGTATTTGTTGAAAAGATTTGTTTTGAATATTTCGGTGTTGCTTGATAGACAACTTTATTTGTTTCAGGATTGACAACTTTATCTACAATATGTGGTTGAACCGTTTTCCCATCATTTCCAAAAACACTATATGCTTTTAAAAGTTGATAAGGAGTGACCGTAGAACCTTGACCAAATCCTGTCGTTAAATATTCAAGTCTTCCAGCATTTTTTCTTGTATAAGCATTGATTGATGATGAACATGTAAGTCCATCCATTATATCACCTTGGAAAAAGCCTAAATCATTTAATTTCTCTGTTAAAACATCTTTTGTAACATAACCTTGATCCAATAAATTACAAATAGCTACGTTACTTGAATGATACAATCCTTGATCATAAGTAATTGTACCCCAACCTTGACCACCATTATGATCTTTAATTGTGGCAACTAATTTATTTCCATAATAAACATTATAACTTCCTGAATTATAATAAGCACTATGATCATATTTACCTTCTTCAATAGAATCAGCATAAATAAATGGTTTAAAAACAGATCCACATTCAATTGTTCCTTCTAAAAAATAATTGTTGAATGTTGATATATTTCTTTCATTAGGATTAAAAGATGGATAGGTTGACATTGCTAGAATCTTTCCTGTTTTAATTTCCATCACTCCAGCAGTCACAACTTCAGCACCACTTTCACTATAAGCATTAGACATCAAATAATCTAAATTTCTTTGAAGACCACTATCAATCGTTAAATAAAGGTCATTTCCATTTGTTGGATCTTTCTCTCTTAAAGTTCCATCTACTAAAGCATATCCATTAGCATCTGTTTGATAAACCTTATAACCATTTTTACCTTTTAATTGTTTATCATAAGAAAGTTCAAGTCCCATTTCTCCAACCATTTTCTTAACACTTTGATCATTATAACTTTTTGCATACCCTACAACATAGCTACAAAAATCACCCAATGGATAATATCTCGAATTAGACTCTACAAACTCTATTCCCGTAAGATTACAATCTTCTATTTGTTTTTTTACTGACGCTGATAAATTATTTCCTTTTGTCCCAAGTTCAATTTGATAACGTCCTTCATCCTTTGCTGTTTGTAATTTAGATGTTAATTCATTGACATCTATTCCTAAAATAGGACCTAGTTGACTAGCTGTTTTATTAACATCTTTAACATAAGCAAGCTTTTTACCATAGCCTGTTCTTTGAGATGAAAGCACCAAAATAATTTTATACTTTTTAACATTAATAGCTACTTTTTCATGGTCACATGTATAAATTTGCCCTCTTTGAGCATATTCAACAACTTCTTTCTTACTTCTATTTTTCGCAAAAGAGGCAATGTTCTCTCCACTGATCGAGTGTTTTCCCGTTGCCCCTAAGTATAAAATATTAACTACCAATGAAAAAATAAGAACTGCAAAAATAATACCCGTTACCTTTGCACTTTTGTATTTCTTCATTATTGCTGAGCTCCTGTTGTTGATGCTGTTGCATCATTTTGATAAGTATATCCTTTAGAAGTTGCAACTTCAGCAACACGATTGAATGAAACTAATTCTTGTTTTTGCATTTGTAAACTATCTATATCTGATTCAAGTGTGTCTATTTCATTTTGTAATTTTTGAATGGTTCTATTATATGAAGATTCAACTGATTTAACCATAATAATTCCAAAAATCAAAAACAACAATTGTTACAATTAAAAACACTTGTGCAAAAGATTCAAATCCTGTCTTTCTCTTTTCATAAAATAACCCTCTCTATAACTCATTAATTTAGCTGAATGTGCACGATGATTATGAGTTAATTCATCATCCGATGCTATAATCGGTTTTCTATTAACCAATTTAAATTTAGGTTGCATTTCTAAAGGAATAACTGGTAATCCTTTAGGAACATCTTTTAATTTTGAAACTTCATTAAATGTATATTTACATATTTTATCTTCTAAACTATGGAAAGTAATAACCGAGATTCTTCCATTTAAATTTAAAAGATCCAATGCATCTTTTAAAGCAATATCAAAAACATTTAATTCATCATTAACCGCAATTCGAAGTGCTTGAAAAGTACGTTTTGCTGGATGTCCGCCTTTTCTTCTAGCATAAGCAGGAATTGCTTCTTTAATAATATCTACAAGATTGAAAGTTGTATCAATAGAATGTATTTCTCTTTCCTTTTCAATTTTTCGAGCAATCTGTTTTGCAAATTTTTCATCCGCATATTTATATAAAATTTCTACAAGTTGTTCATAACTATAATGATTAACAATATAATGTGCATCCAAAGATGCCTCATTGATTCATTCTCATATCTAATCGAGCATCATAGTTATAACTAAAACCTCGAGCCCCATCATCAAATTGAGGTGATGAAACACCAATCAAATAAAATTCCATCTACATGTTCTACACCACGAAGATGGAGTTCACTTTTTAAATTCTTAAAATTGGATTGGATAATTGTAAATTGATTACCAATTTTCTCCAACCTTTCTCTTGCAGCTTCAATCGCATGAATATCTTGATCAAAACAATATAAATGGCCGGTTGTTAACTGTTTTAAAATCAAACTTGAATGACCAGCTCCTCCAAGTGTACAGTCTACATAGATACCATCTGGTTTGAC
>ENA-OQHL01000274-OQHL01000274.1-human-gut-metagenome-genome-assembly--contig:-NODE-274-length-41655-cov-5.338880_pt1 | contig 41655 bp, 39 predicted proteins | sample MGYA00242565_ERZ504723 | MGnify/ENA primary metagenome ERZ504723 (study PRJEB26092, sample SAMD00036211) | human gut metagenome | host: Homo sapiens | study: EMG produced TPA metagenomics assembly of... | reverse complement strand
CATTATAGGAACCGTCGCCGCCGTCAATGCCCAGCACTGTATCTTCGTTTGTTTCAGAAAGATAATAAGAAAGATTGGACACCAGATTGTCACATGTCCCAATCTGGTAGATAGGCTCCACACCTTCGAAAAGTACCATGCTTCGGTAATCGTCCTCGCAACCGGAAGCGGTAAACAGCAGTGCTATCAAGGCAAAGAGAGAGTATAGTTTCTTCATACTTGTTCAGTTATAGTTGTTCTATCTACAAAATACAAAAATGCCGGAATACTGCATCGGTACCCCTCTCTTTTTCAAACTATTTGTTCTTCCGGATAGTTCACCAAGTAGAGCGTTCCCGTGGCACGGTAAAGGCGGTGTAGAGCCAACGGAAATAATCGGGTGTCAGGTATTCATCCGTCATATACCCCTGGTCCAGAAAGACATTCTTCCATTGCCCGCCCTGCGCCTTGTGGCAAGTCACGGCATAGGCATACTTCACTTGCAAGGCGTTGTAGTACGGGTCTACCTTCATCTTCTTCATCCGCTCGCGCTTCACGGTGATGTCGGCATAATCTTCGAGGACGGAGTAGAAAAGCCGGTCGTTTTCTGCCTTGGGCAGCGCAGGCGAGTCGGTATGCAGCGTATCGAGCAGCATGTTCACTTCCAGTTCAAAGTCGTTATAGTCGGGAAAGACCAGCGTCACGTCTGCAAAGCGGAAGCCATACAGCTCTCGCGTACGGCGCACGCGGCGCACCACGGCAGTCTCACCGTTGGCAATGAAATCCATCTCCTTCTCCTTTTCCGTCCAGAAGTAGTTATTTTTCGCCACCATCAACAAATCACCGGTGTTTAATTCATCCTCACGCCAGAGAATCTGCGCACGGATGCCTTTGTTGTAGATGTTCGCCCTCTTGTTGGAGCGGCACACCACGATAGTTTCATCCAACCCGTCATGGTCGTAGCAAGAGTTCAGCGTTTCTATCAGCTCATTTCCGGGCAGAACTTTAATGTCGGCAAACCCCGAAACCTTTATCTTCGGCAGGCTGTAGCAATCGTCTTCCGCTATCAACTGCCGCAGGCGGGTGGCGTTCCACAAAATACCCGACTGCTGTTCCTGGCGCACCACCTGCGTCAAGTCCACCTCCACCACTTCCAGCCCGTAGCCTCTCAAGGCATCGGCAAAAAGGGCAGGACTCTGCTCCTCCCCCACCGGCGGCAACTGCGCCGTATCGCCCATCAGCAACAAGCGGCATCCCTGGCCGGAATAGACAAACTGCACCAGGTCGTCCAGCAGCCTGCCCGTGCCGAACATCGAACCGGACAGTCCCTCATTGGAAATCATCGATGCCTCATCCACTATATAGAGAGTGTGAGTTGTCAAATTATCGTTCACAGAAAAATTGCTCAGCTCGTTGGAGAAAGATTGCTGTCTATAGATTTTTTTATGAATCGTAAACGCCGGATGCCCCGCATACGCCGAGAAAACCTTTGCCGCCCGTCCGGTCGGTGCCAGCAATACCGACTTCTGTTGCAACTTGTCCAGCGTCCGCACCAAGGCACCGACCAACGATGTTTTACCCGTCCCCGCATAACCACGAAGCATAAAAACCACCTCGCTACGGGGCGACAGCAGGAACTCCGATAAAGATTTTAGAGCAATTTCTTGTTCAGGAGTTGGTTGGTAAGGAAAATTTTCCTTAATTTGCCTTTCTAAATAGTTATTTATCATTTTTGTAACAGAAAAAAGTAAAGGGAACTATCGTTTTTAAATTAATTTCTTTTATTTTTGCGGTGCGAATATAACAACTAAAAAACATATTTATCATGAAAACAGTATTTAATGTCATTTTAGGCTTATGTGCTTTGGTGCTAATTTATATTTGTTATGCCAGCATTATGGGTCCTATCAACTTTGAAAAAGCAAAGAAGCACAGAGACGCAGCCGTCATTGCACGTCTGATTGACATCCGTAAAGCACAATTGGAATATCGTACTTTACATGACCAGCAATATACTGCAAGCTTCGACTCTCTGATTGACTTTGTTAAAAACCAGAAACTTCCGTTCATCTTCAAGCAAGGAGAACTGAACGATAAGCAGCTGGAAGACGGTCTGACTGAAAAGAAAGCCATCAACATCATCAATAAGGCAAAGAAGACAGGTAACTATGCTGACGTCAAGAAATGGGGATTGGAAAACTTCAAACGTGACACCTTGTGGGTAGCCGTATTGGACACTATCTTCCCGAAGGGCTTCAACCCCGATTCAATGAGATATGTTCCCTTCGGAAACGGTGCACAGTTCGAAATGGCCATCAAGAACGATACAGCTAAATCCGGTGCTCCTTTCTGTCTGCTCGAAGTGAAGACTCCGTACGAAGTTTATTTGAACGGTCTGGATGCACAAGAAATTGCCAACATCAAGGACGTACAAACCAAACTTGGCAAGTACTGCGGTCTGATGATTGGTAGCTTGGAAACAGCTAACAACAACGCCGGTAACTGGGAATAATCTCACCCCGACAAACGTATGATAGAAACGACTGATTTTAATAAATCGGAACAGTATACATTATCCATCCGTCTCAGTACGGATGGATTTTCTTTTTCTGTGTTCAACCCTCTGGGCGACGGCGAGTTCTCTTACTACGACCGTGCAGTGGACGAGTCCCTCTCCCTCACTGCCAATCTGAAACAGACCTTCCGCGAACTGGCATGGCTGGAACGCCCCTTCCGCCGTGTCAATGTGCTCATGGCAGACAAACGCTTCACGTTCATTCCCCTGGAGTTCTTCGAGGACGAACAAACGGAAATCATTTTCTATCACAACCATCCTAAACGGGAAAACGAAACCGTACAATACAACATACTGCATAAGAGCAGCACTGTCGTACTGTTCGGCATGGATAAGAGTGCCTGCTCCTTCCTTCGCGAACAGTATCCCGATGTCAAGTTCTATTCCCAAGCCAGCCCCTTCATTGAGTTCTTCTCCTCAAAGAGCCGCTTGGGCAACAACCGGAAGATGTATGCACACTTGCGAAAAGATGCCGTAGACGTATACGGCTACGAGCGCGGACGCCTCCTTCTTGCCAATTCCTTTGAATGCAGAAGCACACCCGACCGTGTCTACTACCTATTATATATATGGAAACAACTCGGCTTCGAGCAGGAACGCGATGAGCTGCACCTGACCGGTGACCTAAACGACAAAGAACTGCTACTGCCCGAACTGCGAAAATTCATCCGGCAGGTATTCATCATGAATCCCGCCACTAATCTTGACCTGCAAGCCATAACCCTATGCGAGTAATCAGCGGAATATACAAAAGAAGACGTTTCGACGTGCCCCACTCCTTCAAGGCACGCCCCACCACAGACTTTGCCAAAGAGAATCTGTTCAATGTGCTCTCCAACTACATGGACTTTGAGGACGGCATCCGTGCCCTCGACCTATTTGCCGGTACGGGCAGCATCAGCATCGAGCTTGTGTCCAGAGGCTGCGACCAAGTAATCAGCGTGGAAAAAGACCGCGACCACTATGCCTTCATCTGCAAAATTATGCAGGAATTAAAGACGGACAAGTGCCTACCCATACGCGGTGACGTATTCAAATACCTCAAAAGCGGACGCGAGCAGTTCGACTTTATCTTTGCTGACCCTCCCTACGAGCTTGCCGGGCTGGAAACCTTGCCCGATCTCATCTTCGAGAACAACTTGCTGAAAGAAGACGGACTCTTCGTCTTGGAACACGGGAAGAAAAACAGTTTCGAGGAACATCCGCACTTTGTGGAGAGAAGGGTATACGGGAGCGTGAACTTCACGATATTTAAATGATGAATGAAGAATGGTACGATATGAATACACTTCAAGAAATTCTTCATTCATCATTCTTCATTATAACAGCGGCGCCATCAGCCGCACCACACTCTCTGCAGCCTTACGATACCAGGGGCGCTTCACCCAGTTCTTCAGGAATACTTGTACGCAGTCGCGCTGGTCTTGAAGGAAGATTTCGCGCATCTGAAGCGCTGTTTCTGTGTCATAGATGAAGGCATTCACCTCAAAGTTATGTTCAAAACTGCGGAAATCCACATTCGTAGAGCCTACCGTGGACAACTCATCATCCGAAACCATCAGTTTGGAGTGCAAGAAGCCTTTCTTATAGAAATAGACCTTGACTCCCGAATAGAGCACATCTGCCAGATAAGAGCAGGAACCCAGATGCGTCAAGCGGTTATCAGCACGCATGGGCAACATCAGACGCACATCGACACCTGACAAGGCGGCTGTCTGCATAGCAACAAGTACGGCTTCGGTGGGCAGGAAGTAGGGAGTCTGGATATAGAAATATTTCTTTGCGCTGGAAATGGATATGACAAGTCCCTGCATAATGTCTTTCCATGGGCCTACGGGCTCACTCGTTACAATCTGCGCCAAGGAAGTACCGCAGTTTTCTATTTTCGGGAAATAGCGGGTAGACGTAATCAGTGTACGGTCCACAAAGTACCAATCGAGTAGGAAGGCGGTCTGCAATCCGTGAACAGCCTTGCCCTCCAGCAGCAGATGTGTGTCCCGCCAGATGCCCCATGAGAATCCGCGCATATAGCGTTCGGCAAGATTCATACCCCCCACAAAGCCGATGCGCCCGTCAATGACAACTATTTTCCGATGATTACGATAGTTCACCTTACTGGTGAAAAGCGGAAAACGTACCTTCAGAAAGCTGCGTACCTCGATACCGGCCTCGCGCATCTCTTCAAAAAAACGGTTGGGAACATGCCAGCAACCCACATCATCATAAATCACACGTACCTCTACCCCGGCACGCGCCTTTTCCATCAGGACATCACGCACCAAGCGCCCAATGGCATCGTCCTCAAAGATATAGAATTCCATGTGGATATGCTTCGTTGCTTTCCCCAGTTCGCGCAGCAGGGATTGCAGCATGGAGAGCCCCAGGGTATAGGCTTCCACCCGGTTTCCATCGAAGGGGAAAGCCTGGTTGGTATTACGGAACAAGGATATGAGACGACTATAATTGATGGGAAGCGCACATGAGTCCTGCGCCAGATATTCCGCCATAGGTTTCTTCAACAAGCGGCTGTAACTCTTCTTCCCTATCATGCGCACACGGCGCTGACTACGCCCGAAGAAGAAGTAAAACACCAGCCCCACGATGGGAAGGAACATCAGTATCAGTATCCATGCCATGGTTTTCACCGGATTGCGGTTGTCGAGAATAATGACGACAATCGTTCCGATGATGGCACCGAAATAAACAATGTCGAAGGCTATCGTAGCAATCTGGCTGGCAATGAAGTTCCAATCAAGCATGTTCACAGACAATTAAGTGTGAAACAAATGTAGGAAAAACACAGAAACTTTCACCGAAGATTACAGAGATTAACATAAAAGTCCCTCTTCCCCCAACTTGTCTGAAAACTTATACTTGCTATCGCTTTGACGCGGATGACGCAGATTTTTAATATTCTTATCTGCGTCATCCGCGTCTGAAAAATAATCAAAAAGAAACCTGCCACAGAATTGAGAGTGTATCAGAATGACAAGCTGATTAGGGGGGTGATCCCCTCCGCTTTAGAACGGCCTGCGTCCTCCGAAACCGCCAGGACCATGACCCGGACCGAAGCCCGGACCGCCGAAGCCGCGTCTGCCCTGCATCTTATCGCGGGCGGCCTTGCTGCCGAAAATATTCAGACGATAGATGAAGTGAAGCATGCAATAGCTGTTCACGCCGTTATATTCGTACACCGAGCGGCCGCTTGCAGTCAGCGAACGGCTGATGTTACTCTGCTTCTTCAGAATGTCGTACATCTCGAAGCTGACGGTGGCATTCCCTTTCAGGAAAGTCTGCGACAACTGTGCATTCCAGATAAGCTCGTTACGGTTCATACTGCTGTCCGTATATCCTCGACGGCTCTGGTTGGCAATGTTGGTAGAGAGCGTCATGTTCCACGGCATGGAAATCTGCGTATTGGCACCGTAGGAGAAGGTATAGGGCTCCTGATTATTGTCAGGCGTCAGTTTATCCTTCTCTATTGAATAGGAGATGCTTCCGTTCAAGCCGAATTCAAACCAGTCATTACGATAGGCGGCATTCAGACGTTCGCCCAGCGTCAGGTTGGTGGTTGTATTCTTCCGTTCCACGGCATCTGCTCCCTTACCGGACGTCAGATAAGCCACATTGTTCTGATAGTTGGCATTGGAGAAGGAGTTGATGGTATACTTCTTATTGGGCAGTGCCGTATTGAAGCCAAACATGCCGAACGCATTCCAATTACCGTTGATATTCTTCGGAGTTGTAGTCCATCCACCAGTCTCCGAATTGTACACACGGCTATTGCTGATGCTATTCTGCGTTGCCGAGAAGTTGACGTGCGACATAATACCGCGCTGCTTTTCGGCATTATACGTATTATAGAAGAATCGCATGTTGTGCGTGAAGGAAGGCTTCAAGCCCGGATTACCGATACGTACATTCTGCGGATTGGAGTTGTCCACAATCGGCAACAGATTCTCCATACTCGGTTGGCTGCTACGCCCGCGATATGTCATACGCAACTGGCTCACCTTGGAGAAACGGATGCGCAAGTCCAGGTTCGGAGCGAAGTTGAACACATTGCGGGTGGTATCAATCATAATAGTCGCCGCGCTTCATAGGACAATACAGAATGCTGCGGCTGGAACGACATACCTGCGCTCAACTGATACTTCTCGCGGATAAAGCGCAAAGACACGGATGCATCGTGGTTGTAGTAGCGGTATTCCGCATACTTACCCAGACTATCCACCGCATGCTCTTCATATCCCGTGGGAAGCTGGGTTGACAATCCCCAATCCGGAAAGCCCTGCAAATCATACGTCATCTTGTCGCTCTCGCTATACTTGTACTGGAACTGATAGCTGAATTGCAAGAAAGTGGCGCGGGCTATCGGTTCGCTGTAAGTCAGCTGTGCACTGTAATTGTAGTTCTTGGTAGGAGTAGTGATGTACTGGTTACGAACCAAGATGGAGTCTCCTCCCAAAGCATTCAGTAACTGGAAGTAATGTGTTTCCGACTCCGTATACTGGTTGTTGTCATTATTGGTATAACCGAATCTTCCACGGAACGTGACATTGCGTCCTTTGTCATTCAGCTTTCTGTTCAACTGCAAGGTTGCATCCGTAGACACACTCTTGTTGTCGCTCAGCGAACCGCTGTTGATAGCATTTATACGGATACTCCTCAACGGGTCATCGTCCGGATTAAGAATCTTCTCCAGATTCAGCCAGTTATTGGGGTCACTCACCAGACTGTAAGGGTCGGAATTGAACGTACCGCTCTCAGAATTGGAGAGATTGTCCGTTTTGCCGTACGAGAAGTTGGGACGGAAAATGATATTCGTCATCGAGTCCGGCTTCCACTCCATACGGAAATCGGCATTGAAATTCTTGGCTTTGTTACGTTGCCTGCTGTTCGAGTTGGAGTAAGAGTTGCCGTTCGGCAGAAAGTCCTCGGTAGAACCGATACTTGCAATATCCCCATCCTGATAGTTGTAGCGTGCACTACCGCCCAGTTCCAGCTTATCGGTTTGGGTAGCGAAATTCACACCCAGCATTTTCGTTGCAGTAAGTCCGTTGTTCCTGCGCCAGCGCGGAGGACCGCCACCACCCGAAAAGCCCTGGTCGTTCACGTTGTTGGCAGAACCCACTACCGACACCTGGGTTTTGTCCACGAAGCGGTTCAGCATAAAGCGGCCCATATAGCGGTCTTCCGTCCCTCCGGCCACGTCGGCATTACCGAACCAACCCTGGTTCATGCCTTTCTTTACGGTCAGGTCGAGCACCGTCTCCTCCTCACCGTCGTCAATACCGGTGATACGTGCCAAATCGGACTTCTTATCGTAGGTTTTCAGCTTCTCTATCATATCTACCGGCAGGTTCTTCAAACCGGTCTTTACGTCTCCACCGAAGAACTCCTTGCCGTCGACCATAATCTTCGACAAGTCCTTACCGTTGATTTTCACATTACCCTCGTCGTCAATCTCCGCACCGGGCAGCTTCTTCACCAACTCCTCGAGCATGGCTCCCTCGGGGGTACGATAGGCAGATGAGGTATATACCAGTGTATCTTCCACCACCTGCACTTGCGGCGCTTCTGCCGTAACCACAGCCTCGGCCAGCATCACCGCATCCGTTTCCAGTGTCAGTGTACCCACGTTCTTGGCAGTTGTCGTAGCATAAAGGTGTAAAGGGATGTACTGGCTCTTGAATCCGATGTAGGAAACCTTCAGCACGTATTTACCCGCACTGACTTTGGGAAGAGTGAAATAACCTTGTGCCGTAGTGGCCGTACCCGATGCCTGAACACTGTCTGGCAACAAAAGCAACTGCACGGTAGCTTGTATCGCAGGCTCCTTGGTGTCCTCCACGACACGGCCCGATACCGTAATGTTTTTGGTCTGTGAAAATGCAGACAGCGTTGTTACCAACAGCAACGCCATCCCCGTGATAATTTTCTTCATGTGTCTATTCTTTGTCTATTCTAAATGAGCAATGCCTTTTATTCACTGTTTCATTTGACAGACTTCCGGGCAAAAGGTTTAATGCCCCACATGACGATTTGCTTTATTTATCGACCATTCCGCTTAAATAATCTATCAACTGTCGCTTTCTTTATACCAAATTCCAAGCAAAGCACATTCAATATAAGAAATATGAGAAAAGAAGAAGAATCGACCGAAAGGAGGTCACCCTGCGCCACCCGGTAGAGCATACCGCCGAAGATAAAAAGAACGGTCAGAAAGATGGCATTGCGCGTGGACTTGTTGCGCACCTGCTCTATCTCCTTATTCTCGTTCTTCGTCAAGGCAAAGATTATCATCAGTGCCCCCATCATCATCAGGAGTTTGGAGCATTCCTTGTAAAACAGCAAGTTGGCATCTGTCACTTTTCCCCACAATAGGAATATGAAAGGAAGGAACAACGCCAGAGCTATGATGAAATAACCCAGCGGACGGCAATAAACGGGAAGTAATGCTCTCATTTCTATCAATCAATTACAAATTACAAATAGCAGGAGACAGATGACGGAAACGCCTTGCCACCCATAGAATTTCACGGGACAAAGATAACGTTTTATTGCCAAAAGAGCTATCTTTGTGCCACAATATAATGAAGAAGGCCCCCTTTCCTTCATAATCCGTAACATCAGTAATTGGTAATTCGTAATTTGTAATTAACAAGATGAGTAAACAAGAAGTAATCCTTTGCGAAGGACTGGCAAACAGCCTGACGCATGCCATAGAGAAGTGTCCCCATGACAAGCTTTTCATCCTTACCGACGAGCATACCCACCGCCTCTGCCGCCCGCATCTGAACGGTATCCCCACCCTGGAAGAAGCGGAAGAGATTATTATCGGGGCAGAAGATGTGCACAAGAATCTGGAAACGCTGGCTGCCGTATGGCAAGCCCTGAGCGAGAAAGGGGCCAGCCGCCACTCCCTGCTCATCAATCTGGGCGGTGGCATGGTGACCGACCTTGGCGGTTTTGCCGCTTCCACCTTCAAGCGGGGCATCGCCTACATCAACGTTCCCACTACGCTACTCGCCATGGTCGACGCTTCCGTGGGAGGCAAGACGGGCATCAACTTCAACGGTCTGAAGAATGAAATCGGTGTTTTTGCTCCTGCCGCCTGCGTGCTGCTGGAAACCGAATTCCTGCGCAGCCTCGATGCCCATAACTTCTTCTCCGGCTATGCGGAGATGTTGAAGCACGGCCTCATCAGTACCCCGGAACATCTGGCAGAACTGCTGTCATTCGATACGGAAAAGATAGATTATGCCTTACTGAAGTCCATGGTAGGACGTTCCGTGCAGGTAAAGGAACACATCGTAGAAGAAGACCCGCAGGAACATGGCATCCGCAAAGCCCTGAACCTGGGGCACACCGTAGGACACGCCTTCGAAAGCCTCGCCCTTGCCGAAAGGCGTCCGGTGCTGCACGGCTATGCAGTGGCATGGGGGCTGGTCTGCGAACTCTACCTTCTTATATAAAGACCGGATTCCCGAAGGACAAGATGCGCCAGACCATCCAATTCGTCAAAGAGAATTATGGCAGCTTCACCTTCAACTGCAAACAGTACCACCAGCTGTACGAACTGATGAAGCATGACAAGAAGAATACCGCCGGAGTCATCAACTTCACCCTATTGAAAGAAGTGGGTGACATCTGTCTCAACCAGACGGCAGACAAGGAGACTATCTTCGAAATGTTCGACTTTTATAGGGAGTGCATGGGGGTATAACGCTCCCGCTCCCTCTTCGGCAGGCTCTCCACAACCAGCCGATAGGAGCGTGCCACCAGTTCTCGGATAATGCTGTCCGGTACATCCTGATTAAAATACACACTGTTCCAATACTTCTTGTTCATGTGCCACCCCGGCTTCACCCCCTCGTACCTTGCCCGCAGCTCCGTTGATTCCTCCGGGCGGCACTTGATGCAGCAGAAGTCGAACACTTCGATATTGACAAAGCAGAACCACTTGTCGCCCACATAAAAGCAAAGCACATCGCGGCTGTATCTGTCGGCCACATTAGGAAAAGGCATCTTCTCGCTCACTCCCGGCAAGGAGAGACAGTATTCTCTGAATTCTTCCACATTCATCGCTCACTCCTCCCCCGAAAAGTCCTCCGTATCATTTTCCATCCCAACTGGGTCTTCATCCGGAATTCCCGTCTTTCCCTCGGCCCGCTCCTTTCGCAGCGTTTCCGGTCGCAACATATCGTGAGGGAAATATCGGCTAAGCGGATAACGGTAGAAATCCATCCCGCTGTTCAGCCTCGCCACCAGCGACTTATCCGGACGAAAATAGACACGGGATAAGCGTACCTTGCCCGGCATCACATCGTCGGGATGCTCAAACCCGTCACTCGTCACCGCCACATGGAAGGAACCCAGCCCCTTAATGGTCACCGACTCTCCCTCCATCAGCGCTTCCTCTATAAACTTCGGCAAATCTATCAATACACTCTGCACGTCTCCCGAACTCATCCCTTTTCTGGATGCCATACGCTGCGCCAGCAGCTCTGCCGTCACACCTCCACGCCGCTGTAACACACGCTGCACAGCATAATAGAGTTGCTTCACCCCTTCTGCCGTGCGGAAAACCTTCTTTCGAACCAAATAGACTATACTCATACTCTTTTCACAATGAACATAATGTTTCTTACTGCAACCAGACTGCTGACACCCCACCCGAAGGTTACTTCCCCTAAACAGAAAGCCAGTTTCCATACGGCCGGACAGCTATTCCCCAACATGCACGAGATGCACATCTCATGCAGTTCGAGACATACATCTCAACACACGCGAGATGTGCATCTCATACAGCAAAGGTAATCATATTCCACCTGATATACAAATATCTTTCATGTATCGGGGAATAATATTCCGCACCAGCTTACTCCGGCTCTTATCATTAATTAACAATGCTGCATGCAGGGTTTTCGCAAATATGCTATTTCTATAAAAGCAAGACCTATTCCAAATGTTTAATTTAAAAGAGTACACTATGAAAATGAAGTCAATCTTTAACAAGAAAATTTTAATCGCTATTGCAACCATCAGCTCCTTAAGCCTCCAATCGTGCCTGGACGACGATGATAATTATGCCATGAGATTCCCCAATGCCCTGGTAACGGTAAAGACCGATGCAGACCAGACAGTCTTTCTGCAATTGGATGACAAGACCACTCTGCTGCCTACCAACATGACGAAATCTCCCTACGGCGAGAAGGAAGTCCGCGCTTTAGTAAACTACAAGGAAGTGGACGAGCCCAGCGATATCTACACCCAAGCTGTACATATAAACTGGATAGACAGTATCCTTACCAAACCCATCGCCCCGGATTTGGGTGAAGAGAACGATACCGTATACGGCACCGACCCGGTGGAAATAGTGAACGATTGGGTAACCATCGCAGAAGACGGTTATCTGACCCTTCGCTTTAGAACTCAGCAAGGAGACTATCAAACAAAGCACTTTGTCAATCTGCTGCTGAGCGAGAATCCGGAAAACCCGTATGAAGTAGAATTCCGCCACAATGCCAAGGGCGACATTTACGGCAGGTATGCGGACGGACTGGTTGCTTTCAAGTTGGATGCCCTGCCTGATACAGAAGGCAAGACCGTTAAATTGAAACTGAAGTGGAAATCATTTAGCGGCGAAAAATCTGCGGAATTCGATTATTGTACCCGGAAATCCGTAACGCCCGAAAGTCCGGCTATCACTTCCGTAAGAAACAGCCTAAACCTGCAATAACTTCATTCAAAGTATGCCTGCCCGCTCAAAGCCATTGCCTTGCGAAGCAGGCATACAAGTAAAAAGAGAGCAGGGCACATTGGCCGAAAGCCTTGAAACTGCAAATTATAAGTTCATTCAATAAAAAAAGCACTATAAATATTTGCTATTTTAAAATAAAGCCGTACATTTGCACCCGCAATTCGGGATGTAGCTCAGCCCGGTAGAGTACGCGTCTGGGGGGCGTGTGGTCGCAAGTTCGAATCTTGTCATCCCGACTGTTGAGCATTGAGGAGTTAAGTCTAAAACTTAGCTCCTTATTTTTTTACATTAACTCAATGTCCGATATTCATTCGGAGAACATCCTACAACTCTTTTGAAAGCCTTGCTGAAATACTGTGGATATTGATATCCTAAGGCATAAGCAACGTCACCGACAGATTTAGCGGGGTCAGTAAGCAACTCTTTTGCCCTATCCATTATTTTGGTTAATATATATTCTTGCGCAGAAACACCTGTCTCCTTTTTAATCAAGTCTCCGAAATAATTTGCAGACAGGTTCAGTTGGTCTGCACAATAAGCCACAGTCAGCGTACCCCGCTCAGCGGGTTTATCCGATACGAAATAGTCGTTCAGCAATGCTTCAAAAGAGCCGAGCATGCCCTTGTTCTCCTTTTTACGGGTAGTAAACTGTCTATCATAGAAACGAATGCAATAGTTGAGCAGCAGCTCGATGGCAGAAGCGATAATCAGGTTAGTGTGACGGTCTGCCTGGTTGTATGTTTCCTCGTCAATCTTTGTCAAACAATCAATGATGGTCTGTTGCTCTTGTTTGGATAGATGCAATGCTTCGTTAGCGGCGTATGAGAAAAACGTATAATCCTGCATATGCCGACCGAGCGGCGTACCGCGTAGCAGGTCGGGATGGAACAACAGGCACCATCCGGAACCGGTAAAAGTCGACCCGTCGGCTTCATGCCCGAATACTTGCCCCGGAGCGATAAACACCAGCGTGTTCTCCTGAAAATCGTAAGAGCGACGACCGTAGGTCAAATCGTCCGTACATCGTAGTTCTTTCAGAAAAATCACATACATCCCCACGTGCTTGCGTGCATGGGGTACGGGGTGCGGCATACGGCTTCCCTCTATGACACTGACCAGAGGATGCCTTGTTTCCACACCCATATAGTCATTGTACTCCTTTATCGTTTTCAGTTGCATAACCTTCTCCATAACAGTCTATTTCAGTGGTTTCTATGCAAATGTAGAAAATATCTTCAGGTTATCTCTCCAATCAGTAAAAATTATCCTTTAAACCGTAATTCATGACCGGTCGAAGTGGAAAATCCAGCCTAATTTTGCAGCAAGTAAAACTTGATACATAATAATAAAGATTATGAAACTAAAAATGAGAATTATGACAACGCTACTCGGACTTGTCTTTGGATGCGGCATCGCAGCTTCGCAAACACCGAGAGCAGAACAAACCATGAACAGTAAACGACAATACATCGCAGAGGTCGCAGCCCTTACAAGCATGGGGCACCTCGACCAATTAAGAACAGTCCTTATCGGTGGACTGAATAGCGGTATCACCGTCAGCGAGCTTAAAGAAGTTATGGTCCATTCCTACGCCTATTGTGGTTTTCCGCGTGCCCTGCGCGGACTGCAAACATTGGTTGCGGTACTTGACGAGCGTAAGGCAAAAGGCATCAGAGACAACCAGGGGCGCGAAGCGTCACCGATAACCGATACCCGCAGCAAATACGAACGCGGACGTGACATTCTTGCAGAGATTTCGGGCACCCCGGCAGATGCGCCGAAAGCCAACTATGCCGTCCTGGCCCCGGAAATCGAAGTATTCCTTAAAGAACATCTCTTTGCCGAGCTTTTCGAGCGGGACGTGCTGACCTATGCCGAACGGGAACTGGCAACCGTTGCCATAATAGCTTCTTTGGGCAAAGGCGTGGAACCGATGCTGAAAGGGCACATGGGTATTGCGCTGAATGTAGGCGTAACACCGGACGAATTACGCGGTGTGCTGGCTATCATTGAAAAGAATATCGGACGTAGCGAAGCCGATAATGGCAAACAAGTATTGAACGAATTATTGCAAAGCAAAGGGTTGACTATCAAACCGGAAACCCCGATTGTAGCAGTGGAGAATGACGTGAAGAAACAGAAAGTGACATTCCACAACCGTTTTTTGATTGATATAGTTGGCGACCTCTATTTCCCTGCAGACTATGATGCCACAAAGAAATATGCCGCCATCATCGTCGGTCATCCCTTTGGTGGCGTCAAAGAACAGACTTCGGGACTCCATGCCCGTAAGTTGGCGGAACTCGGCTATGTGGCATTAGCCTTCGATGCGTCCTATTATGGCGAGAGTGGCGGTTATCCGCGTCGTATGGAATCGCCCGAAGTGCGGGTAGAAGACTTCAGTGCGGCAGTCGATTTCCTCACGAACCATCCGGCTGTCTATGCTGATAAGATAGGAGTAATCGGCATCTGTGGCGGAGGCTGCTACTCTGTCAGTGCTACGCAGATAGACCATCGCATCAAGGCACTTGCCACCATCAGTATGTACGACATGGGCCGCGCCCGCCGTCAGGGTGTAGGCGACTCGCAGACTTACGAACAGCGTATGGCTATCCTTGATGAAATCGGCCGCCAGCGTACGATGGAATATGGTGGGGCTGTACGCAAGGATATCCGTGCCCTGCCCGAAAAAGTGGATGAGAACACACCGAAGTTTGCCATCGACTTCCTCGATTATTACGACAATCCACAACGCGGTCAGCATCCCAACTCTACGGGCTATTACTCCTACACGAGCCTCGCACCGATGATGAACTTCTTCCCCTTTGCGCAAATCGAGACTATATCGCCACGTCCTATGCTTTTCATAGTGGGAGAAAATGCAGTATCGAAATATTTTTCTGAGGACGCATACGCGAAAGCCGCCGAACCGAAAGAACTGTTTGTCGTACCCGGAGCTACGCACGTGGATTTATACGACCAGCCGAAATATCTGAAAATCACGCTTCCCAAACTGGACTCTTTCTTTAAACAACATTTAAAATAACTCTTCAAGATGAAAAAGATGACTTACTTATTTCTACTGGCTGCAACACTTGGTGCTTGCAGTCCGAAACCGGAAAACAAGATTGAAACACCCCCAAAAGCATCAGCCTCTCTCTTTCCCCAAGGAGATGCCATCGAGGGCAGCAATTTCAACGGAACGGCATACCTCCAACGGCTGATGACCGACAGTGAAACATTCGATGTGGTAGTCTCCGACGTGATATTCGAGCCGAAAGCCCGAAACAGCTGGCATTCGCATCCGGGCGGACAGATTCTGATTGCCACCGCCGGAAAAGGTTACTATCAGGAAAAGGGGAAGCCTATACAAGTGTTGAATCCCGGCGATGTAGTCGCTATTCCGGCAGATGTGGTGCATTGGCACGGAGCGGCTCCCGACAGCGGATTCACGCATATAGCTATCAATACAAAAGTTCATTTGGGTGCTACACAGTGGTATGAACCTGTAAGCGATGAAGAATACACTAATCAATAAATATCTAAAAACAACTCGAATATGAAAAAGTTACTTCTTATTCCGCTCTTGCTCCTCTCTCTAACGACAATGGCAGCATGCTCTACCACCGACGACACTCCCGATACTCCATCCGGAAACGGCAATATGCTTGTGCTCTACTTTTCTGCCGAAGGACACACCCAGGCCATTGCCGAACGTATCGTGAAACTTACAGGCGCAGATATCCATCGCATTGAGGCTGCCGAACCGTATGCTGCAAATCCTTACGATGACAGCGACCGCATTCAGCATGAAGCCTATAATGACCTGCGCCCTGGAGTAGCGAATCTGCTTGATAAAGAGGCATTGGCGAAATATGATACAATTTTCGTCGGTTCGCCTTGCTGGTGGCATCAACCCGCAATGGTAGTCTGTACATTCCTCGAAGCATACGACCTGAAAGACAAGGTAATCATTCCTTTCTTTACCTACGGGGCTACTACCTATCTGAACGAGTCCATGCAGAAAATTTACAAGGTAACATCCACTTCAAGACATATTCCGGAAACACTTCCCGAAGACCTTGATGCGGAGGATATTACGACACCAGGACGCCCTGATGATGCAGATATCGACATGCCGGGCAACGCTAATGGTACAGAAGGATGGTTACACCGAATCGGAATAGCAGTGCGTTCGGGAATATTCAATACATCTGCCGACTAATTGATAATATCTTTTTCTTCTTCGAGCACTCCGTCTGCCAATGCAATATCTTCCCCCATCTCCCAATACTTCATCCACTTTTACTGGAATTCTCGTAAGAAATCTCTATTTTTGCACTTTAAACAAGAAAAATTATGGGAGCAGCTAAATGGATAGGCGGCATCATCGGCTTCATGGCCGGAGGACCGCTGGGAGCCTTGGCAGGTTTTGTATTCGGTTCATTGTTCGACACCGATTCAAATGACGCAGGCAGTTATTATGGAGAAGCACCAACGCACGGCACTACCTATACCGGGCAACGGAACAGTTTCCTCTTCTCCATGCTCGTGATGGCTTCGTACATTATCCGTGCAGACGGGCGCATCATGCATAGTGAAATGGAATTCGTCCGCCGCTTTCTGAGAAGCACATTCGGTGAGGCTGCCGTGGGCGAGGGAGAACGGATACTGCTCAACCTCTTCGAACAGCGCAAGCAGATGGACAGACAAAACCCACTGGCATTTAAAAACACCATCCGTGACTGTGGAACGCAGATTGCCGCCAACCTGACATACGAGGAACGCTTGCAACTGCTGGTATTCTTGGTAGAAATTGCCAAAAGCGACGGACACGTCTGCAACGAGGAGATAGAAGCCTTGAAAGAAGTGGCCATGTACATGGGACTATCCGTCAAGGAAGTGGAATCCATGCTTAACCTAGGCGGTAGCTCACTGAACGAGGCCTACAAAGTACTTGAAATTGAACCCACTGCCACCAATGACGAAGTGCGTGCCGCTTACCGCCGCCTAGCCTTGAAACACCATCCCGACCGGGTGGCAACGCTGGGCGAAGACATCAAGAAAGCCGCAGAAGAGAAGTTCCAAAGCATCAACAATGCCAAAGAACAGATATACAAGGCACGAGGTATGAAATGACGTACCTCGCTCCTTGCCTTGTGGACAGCATCATGACGTTTATAAACATTCTATAATTAACATCAACCCACACACTTATGAAGAAAACCCTTGCAATCCTTGCACTAGGCCTTACTGCCATTGCCGGACATGCCGCCACGCCGCTCTGGATGCGCGATGTGCAAATCTCTCCCGACGGTACGGAAATCGCATTCTGCTACAAAGGAGACATCTACAAGGTGCCCGCCAAAGGTGGAACCGCCACACAGCTTACTACCCAAGAGAGCTACGAATGTACCCCCATATGGTCACCGGACGGCAAACAGATTGCCTTTGCCAGCGACAGATACGGCAACTTCGACGTATTCGTGATGCCGGCAGACGGCGGAACCGCCCAACGGCTCACTACCCACTCCACCGGTGAGATACCCTCCACATTCACTCCGGACGGAAAGTATATCTTGTTTTCCGCATCCATCCAGGACCCGGCAAGCAGCGCTCTTTTCCCCACTTCGGCCATGACCGAGCTTTACAAAGTACCTGCAACGGGAGGGCGTACGGAGCAAGTGCTGGGCACCCCTGCCGAAGCGGTCTGCTTCGACAAGGCGGGCCATCAGTTCCTCTACCAAGACCGCAAGGGATTTGAAGATGAATGGAGAAAGCACCACACCTCCTCCATCACCCGCGACATCTGGCTGTATGATGCAAAGACGGGTATCCATACCAACCTCACCGACCGCGCGGGCGAAGACCGCAACCCGGTGTTGTCACCCGACGGAAGAACGGTTTACTTTTTGAGTGAGAGAAACGGCGGCTCATTCAACGTGTATGCCTTCCCGCTGGCACAGCCCCGAGAGGTGAAGCCCATCACCAGCTTCAAGACACATCCCGTGCGCTTCCTCTCCATGAGTGACGGCGGGACGTTGTGCTACAGTTACGACGGCGAAATCTATACCCAGCAGCCGGATGCCACCCCGAAGAAAGTCGCCATAGAACTGGTGCGCGATGACCGGCCGCAATTCGCCAACCTGCAGTCTTCCGACGGAGCCACCTCTGCCGTTGTGTCCCCGGACGGAAAACAGATTGCCTTCACGCTGCGCGGAGAAGTCTTTGTCACTTCGGCAGACTATGCCACTACCAAGCAGGTGACGCACACACCGGCACGCGAAGCGGGCCTCTCCTTTGCGACGGACAACCGCACCCTGGCCTACGCCAGCGAGCGAGGCGGCAACTGGCAGCTCTACCTTGCCAAGATAGCCCGCAAGGAAGACCCTAACTTCCCGAACGCCACGCTGATTGAAGAAGAAGTGCTGCTGCCCTCCACCACCGTGGAACGTGCCTATCCGCAATTCTCGCCCGACGGCAAGGAACTCGCCTTTATCGAAGACCGCATCCGGCTGATGGTGCTCAATCTGGAGACGAAGAAGGTGCGCCAGATTACGGACGGCTCCACCTGGTACAGCACCGGCGGAGGATTTGACTACGCATGGTCGCCGGACGGTAAATGGTTTACACTTGAGTTCACGGGTAACAAGCACGACCCCTACTCCGACATCGGCCTGGTCAGCGCAGAGGGAGGCAAAGACATCATCAACCTCACCAATAGCGGCTACATGAGCGGCTATCCCCACTTTGCGCTGGACGGCAACGCCATCCTTTTCACCACCGAACGCTACGGCATGCGTGCCCATGCCTCATGGGGCTCGCTGAACGACGCCATGCTCGTCTTCCTCAACCAAGACGCCTACGACAAATACTGCCTGAGCAAAGAAGACTACGAACTGCGCAAGGAGCTGGAGAAGGAACAAAAGAAGTCTGCCGGAAAAGACACCCCCCAAGACAAAAACAAGGATAAAAAGAAGAAAGACGACAAGAAAGACAGCAATGCTGACGAAAAAGATGACCAGCCGAAAGACATCGTCGTAGAGCTGAAAGGCATCGAAGACCGTGTGGTGCGCCTCACCCCGAATTCTTCCGACATGGGCAGCACCATCATCTCCAAGGATGGCGAGACACTCTACTACCTGGCAGCCTTCGAAGGCGGCTACGACCTCTGGAAGATGAATCTGCGCAAGAAAGAGACCCGCCTGCTGCACAAGATGGATGCCGGATGGGCGGACATGCAGCTGGACAAGGACGGCAAGAGCCTCTTCCTGCTGGGTAGCCACAAGATGCAGAAAATGGACACTTCATCCGACGCGCTGACCCCCATCACCTTCCAGGTAGATGCCAAGATGGACCTGGCTGCGGAGCGCGAATACATGTTCGACCACGTGTACCGCCAACAGCAGAAGCGATTCTACAATACCAATATGCACGGAGTGGACTGGGACAAGATGACCGCCGCCTATCGCCGCTTCCTGCCCCATATCGACAACAATTATGACTTTGCCGAACTGCTGAGCGAATGGCTGGGCGAGCTGAACGTATCTCACACCGGCGGCCGTTTCTATCCCAAAGGGCAATCCGAACCTACTGCCAGCCTGGGACTGTTCTTCGACTGGAACTACACGGGCAAGGGCATGCTCATTGCCGAAGTAGTGGAGAAAGGCCCCTTCGACACAGCCAACACCCGGGTGAAAGCCGGCACAGTCATCGAAAAGATAGACGGCGTGGAAATCACCCCCGATGCGGACTATTACACGCTGCTCAACAACAAGGCACGGAAGAAAACACTTGTTTCTCTCTTCGACCCGCAGACCAAGGAGCACTGGGAAGAGGTCATTATCCCCATTACGAACGGTGCGTTCAGCGATTTACTCTACAGCCGCTGGGTGAAACAGCGTGCGGCAGACGTTGACCGATGGTCGGGTGGCCGATTGGGTTACGTGCACATCGAGTCTATGGGAGACGACAGTTTCCGTTCCGTCTACTCGGACATCCTGGGAAAATACAACAACCGCGAAGGCATCGTCATCGACACCCGTTTCAATGGCGGCGGACGCTTGCACGAGGATATAGAGATACTTTTCCAGCGGACAGAAATACTTCACCCAAGTGGTGCGCGGCCGCGAGGCGTGCGACATGCCCAGCCGCCGCTGGAAACAAACCCTCCATCATGGTGATGTGCGAGGCCAACTACTCCAATGCGCACGGCACGCCGTGGGTTTTACAGCCACCGCGGACTGGGCAAGCTGGTAGGCATGCCCGTGCCGGGCAACCATGACCAGCGTGTCGTGGGAACGCCTGCAAGACCCGTCATTGGTATTCGGCATCCCCGTCGTGGGCTACCGCCTGTCGGACGGCAGCTATCTGGAGAACTCGCAGCTGGAGCCGGACATCAAAGTAGCCAATTCACCCGAGACCATCGTGAAGGGAGAAGACACACAGCTGAAAGCTGCCGTAGAGGAACTGCTGAAGGAACTCGAAAAACTAAGTACCGCCCTGCCCCACGCAGGAATACCGGTCATATAGGCCGATATATATATTAAGATGATGTGTCAAAATCGGTTGATGGCACATCATCTTTTTTTAATATGCCACAAGGAAGCAAGACTTTTTGCTATCTCACTTTTTGCACTATCTTGTGACATAAATTTCCCTAACTCTTTAACTGATTATGTTTGCTGACTTGTTAAACTCCTCCTATTTCGCGCTCTTTCTCATTGTGGCTTTAGGCTTCATGTTGGGAAGAATCAAGATTAAAGGGCTTTCGCTCGACGTCTCCGCCGTCATCTTCATTGCCCTGCTGTTCGGACACTTCGGTGTCATCATCCCCAAAGAATTAGGAAACTTCGGACTGGTGCTCTTCATCTTCACCATCGGCATCCAGGCCGGTCCCGGATTTTTCGACTCCTTCCGGAGCAAGGGCAAGACGCTTATCATCATCACCCTGCTCATCATCTGCTCCGCCGCCCTGACGGCAGTAGGACTGAAATATGCCTTCGACATCGATACTCCCAGTGTCGTGGGACTGATAGCCGGTGCCCTGACCAGTACGCCGGGACTCGCCGTTGCCATTGACAGCACCCATTCCCCACTGGCATCCATCGCTTACGGTATTGCCTATCCTTTCGGCGTTATCGGCGTGATTCTCTTCGTTAAGCTGCTGCCCCGTATCATGCGCATCGACCTCGACAAGGAGGCGCGCCGGTTGGAGAAGGAACGCCGCAGCCAGTTCCCGGAACTGACAACCTGTCTGTTCCGCGTAACCAACCCCGCCGTCTTCGACCGGAGCCTGATGCAAATCAATGCGCGCGCCATGACCGGAGCCGTCATCTCACGCCACAAGCACAACGAGCAGATAGCCATCCCCACCGCCCAGACCATCCTGCACGAGGGAGACTACATACAAGCCGTGGGTAGCGAAGAGGCCTTAAACCAGCTCGCCGTCCTCGTGGGCGAACGCGAAGAAGGCGAACTGCCACTCGTAGACATGCAGGAGATTGAATCCCTGCTGCTCACCAAGAAAGATATGATAAACAAGCAGCTGGGCGACCTCAACCTGATGAAGAACTTCGGCTGCACCGTCACCCGTATCCGCCGAAGCGGCATCGACCTCTCCCCCTCGCCCGACCTCGCCCTGAAATTCGGCGACAAGCTGATGGTGGTGGGCGAGAAGGACGGCATCAAGGGAGTGGCACGCCTGCTGGGCAACGACACCAAGCAACTGTCCGACACCGACTTCTTCCCCATCGCCCTGGGCATCGTGCTGGGCGTGCTCTTCGGCAAGCTCAACATCTCCTTCTCGGACAGTCTGTCGTTCTCTCCGGGACTGACGGGAGGCATCCTGATGGTCGCCTTGTTCCTGAGCGCCATCGGAAAGACCGGCCCCATTCTGTGGTCCATGTCCGGCCCTGCCAACCAACTGCTGCGCCAGCTGGGACTGCTGCTCTTCCTTGCCGAAGTAGGGACATCGGCAGGACGGAATCTGATGGCCACGTTCCAGGAAAGCGGCTGGCTCTTGTTCGGCGTAGGCGCCGCCATCACGCTGGTGCCCATGCTGGTGGCAGTATGCGTAGGCCTGTTCGTGTTCAAGATAAACATTCTCGACCTGCTGGGCACCATCACCGGCGGCATGACCAGTACGCCCGGCCTTGCCGCCGCCGACTCCATGACGGACAGCAACATACCGAGCGTGGCCTATGCCACGGTATATCCCATTGCCATGGTGTTCCTCATTCTGATAATCCAGGTGATAGCCTCCGCAGTCTATTGACGCATGAAGACGTACAGCCGGACAGAAACCATCGCCCGCATGAACGCACTGGCCGGAGCCAATGTGCCCTTCCTCTTCATCGTAGACTACGCGCAAGAGCAGTCGCACATTGAGCCCCTCGACCGGATAGACCCCGCCACCTGCCTTTTCCAATTCCCGAAGGCAGGCAACACGGAGACGGCTGCAACAGCCCTTGCCAGAAGCACAGCCGCCCGATGCGCCGGCCCTATCCAGTGGGACATCACTCCCCCTTCCCCCGCCGCATACAGACATTCGTTCGACCTCGTGAAGCAAAACCTGCTGGCAGGCAACAGCTACCTGACGAACCTCACTTGCCGGGTACCCGTCACCACCAATCTGACACTGGAAGAAATATTCCTCCACTCCGAAGCCTTGTACAAGCTGTGGCTGAAAGACCGGTTCGTCTGCTTCTCCCCCGAAATCTTTGTCCGCATAGAGAAGGGCAAGATAAAGTCCTTCCCCATGAAAGGCACCATCGACGCTACCCTGCCCGATGCGGAACAGCTCTTAATGCAGGACACCAAAGAGGCAGCCGAGCACGCCACCATCGTCGACCTGATACGCAACGACCTCAGCATGGTTTCGGAACACGTCGAAGTGACCTCCTACCGATATATAGACCGCCTGCAAACCAATAAGGGCCCCATCCTCCAGACCAGCTCCGAGATATGCGGCACCCTGCCCGAAGACTACACCGCACACCTGGGCGACATCATCTTCCGCCTGCTTCCTGCCGGCTCCATCACCGGCGCCCCCAAGCCCAAAACCGTAGAAATCATCGCCCAGGCCGAAGACTACCGCCGGGGCTTCTACACCGGCATCATGGGGCATTATGCCGACGGACAGCTGGACAGCGCTGTCATGATACGCTTCATCGAGCAGGAAAACGGCCAGCTCCACTTCAAGGCAGGAGGCGGCATCACCGCCAAAAGCCGGTGGGAAAGCGAATACAACGAAGTAATACAGAAAATATATGTGCCTATTTATTGAAACCATACGCATCGACCACGGAAGGGTCTGCAACCTTTCCCGCCACAACCGGAGGCTGAACGATACCCGCGCCCACTTCTGGCCGGAAAGCACACCGCTGCAACTGTCCTATTATCTGTCGTCTCCCGGCTGTGGAGCAGGCATCACCGGGGCGGGCATCGTCAAGGCACGCGTAGTGTATGGTGAAAAAGGTATTGAAGACCTCAGCTACTCCCCCTACGCCGTGCGGCACGTGCATTCGCTGGCACTGATGCAGGCCGATACCATCGACTACACCTACAAAAGCGCCGGACGCGAACCGCTGAACTGCCTCTTTGCCCTGCGCGGCGCATGCGACGACATTCTGATTGTGAAACAAGGCCTGCTGACAGACACCTCCATCGCCAACATCGCCCTTTCCGACGGTACCCACTGGTACACGCCGGCACATCCCCTGCTGAAAGGGACCAAACGGGCAGCCTTGCTGGAAGAAGGAATCTTGCAGGAAAAAGATATCAGACCGGAAGACTTGCCTTCATTCTCTACTGTCAGGCTGTTCAATGCCATGATTGACTGGGGAGAACTGGAACTCCCCGTACGGAACATCATCCCGTAGAGCCTCTACTCGTGCATATCGTTGAGATGTATCTCCAAAGACTTCACCGATATATATATTTCGTACACCGATATGGCCAGCGAAATAATCAGCAATATCAGCGCCAAACCGAAGATATAGGCCGAAAGCAGATGGAGACGGATATAGACAAAGAACATGCTGACCACGCACAGCAGCAGGCTGCCGATGCCCGCCACCTGCATGGCACGCGTCAGGTAGAGCCGCTTCCTCAGGTTGGCAATCTGCGCCGCCTTCACCGAAGACGGGTTCTCCATGTACTGTTCCTTCAAGGTGCGCACCAGTTGGGCATAGGACAAGAAACGGTTGGTATAGGCCAGCATAATCAGCGATATGGCCGAAAACAGCAAGGCGGGGTGGTTAAATCTATTTCCATAAGAATGATGCTTAATTATATCTATCCGTCCCGATAGCAGGACTTACCTCCGCAAAGATAAACGAAAGATTGAAACCACAGAAACAAGTTTCCTTTTTACCATTTCCCAAAGATTTATCCTACTTTTGCAGTGACAATAAAAAACTCCTTACCACCGTAACTTAACAAAATACGACCATGCGATATACCGTTTCCGCATCCCTAGCCTCACTGCACGCAGCCATACAGCTCCCGGCATCCAAAAGTATCAGTAACCGGGCACTCATCCTCCACTCCCTTGCCCACGGCAATATCCTGCCCCGCAATCTGAGCGATTGTGACGACACCATAGTGATGACTCGCGCCCTCGACGGAAATCCCGGACATATAGATATCCTTGCCGCCGGCCACCGCCATGCGTTTCCTCACCGCCTACCTCAGCGTAACTCCTGGCACCCGAATCATCACCGGTACGCAACGCATGCAGCAACGCCCCATCCGCATACTGGTAGACGCCCTGCGAGAGCTCGGCGCCCGCATAGAATACGTCGGAAATGAAGGGTTCCCTCCCTTGCGCATCACCGGAACAGAACTGACCGGCAGCGAAATATCCCTCGCCGGCAATGTCAGCTCACAATACATATCCGCCCTGCTGATGATTGGTACCGTCCTTCCCAAAGGCCTGCGCCTGCACTTGACGGGTGACATCATCTCCCGCCCCTACATCAACCTGACCCTGCAACTGATGCGCGACTTCGGCGCCCAAGCCGACTGGGTCTCCGAAGATTGCATCACCGTCAGCCCCGGCGGATACACGGATACCCCTTTCACCGTAGAAAGCGATTGGAGCGCCGCCTCTTACTGGTATCAGATGATGGCAATAGAAGGAATTAAAAATGAAAAAATAAAAGGGGGAGACAGAAGTAGCGCAAAAGAAAGTGAAGACAGCACGAAGGAAGAAGCGCACACGGCAGAAATCGAACTGCTCGGTCTCTTCGCCCACAGCTATCAAGGCGACAGCCGCGGCGCGGAAGTCTTTACCCGCCTCGGCGTCCATACCGAATATACAGACCGGGGAGTAAAACTGACCCGGAAGGGTACTCCCGCCACCCGTCTCGACGAAGACATGGTGGACATCCCGGACCTGGCGCAGACCTTTGTCGTCACCTGCTGCCTGATGGACATCCCTTTCCGCTTCACCGGACTGCAAAGCCTTAAAATAAAGGAGACCGACCGTATCACCGCCCTCATTACGGAACTGCGTAAACTGGGTTACGTCGTGCGCTCCGAGCAAGACAGCATCTTGTTGTGGGATGGCGAACGCTGCCCGGCAGACGCTGACCCCGTCATCGCCACCTACGAAGACCACCGTATGGCCATGGCATTTGCCCCCGCCTGCCTTGTACTGCCCCAAATACAGATAGATGAACCACAGGTCGTTACCAAATCTTACCCTGCTTACTGGGAAGACTTGCAAAAGGCGGGATTTAAAGTCTGCCAAAATGCAATGCAATCTTAGAATAAAGCTTTTATTCTAAGAAATACAGCCTTTATTCTTAAGAATATAACCTTTATTCTTAGAAATAAAGGATACATTCTAAGATTAGGATGTATCCAAAGTAGTTTTACACTACGTTCCAAGCAAGTAATGCCTGCGTCGGGTGGAAGTAATCTACCTACCTGCAATCTGAAGCATTATTTTGTCGTGTACAAAACAATATGTATCTTTGTCCGTTCTATTAATGGAACATGTTTTTCAAGAAAAGGAAGCCCATGTGGATATTGATTATTAGCCTGATTGCCCTTGCCCTCGTGGCAGCCACAGCCGGAATTATACGCAACCGGAAACTGCAGAAGAAGATAGACCGCGGCGAACTGGACGCCATGCCCGAAGTGCAGGAAGTGGATGCCGAGTGCTGCGGACAGCATGAAATCTGCGAACGTGACAGCCTGCTGGCAGCCGTCAGCAAGCAAATAGAATATTACGATGACGAAGAACTGGACAAATACATCGGCACCGCTCCCGATGCCTATACTCCCGAGCAGGAAGACGAGTTCCGCGACGTGTTCTACACCATGCAAGACACGGACGTAGCCGGATGGGTGCGCAGCCTGCAACTGCGTGGCATAGCCTTGCCGGACAACATCAAGGATGAAGTGTTCCTCATCATCGGCGAACGCCGTCTCACCCCCCATTCCTAACACTCCACATCCAACTTTTAATTTTTAATTCTTAATTTTTAATTGAATAAATGGAGCTACTGCAATACACTTTTTTCCAACATGCCCTCATCGGCAGTTTGCTGGCAAGCATTGCTTGCGGGCTGATAGGCACGTACATCGTTACCCGGAGACTAGTGTTCATCAGCGGCGGATTGACGCATGCATCTTTTGGCGGTATCGGCCTGGGATTGTATACCGGCATTTCCCCCATTCTGTCGGCAGCCTTGTTTGCAGTCTTGTCCGCTTTCGGTGTAGAGTGGCTCAGCAAACGGAAGGACATGCGGGAAGACTCCGCCATTGCCGTATTCTGGACATTGGGCATGGCACTGGGCATCATGTTCACTTTCCTCTCGCCGGGATTCGCACCCGACTTGTCCGCCTATCTCTTCGGCAACATTCTCACGATTACCTGGAGCGACATCGCTCTATTGGGAGGGCTTGCCCTGCTGCTGATACTGTTTTTCGCGCTGTATCTCCATCCCATCATCTACGTAGCCTTCGACCGGGAGTTTGCCCGCTCGCAAGGTATTCCGGTGCAGGTATTCGAATATGTACTGATGATGTTCATTGCGCTGACCATCGTGGCATGCCTGCGCATGGTGGGCATCGTGCTGGTCATTTCGCTGCTCACCGTTCCGCAGATGACCGCCAACTTGTTCTCGCACCGGTTCCACCGCATCATCTGGCTTTCCATCGGCATCGGTTACCTCAGTTGCCTGGGCGGGCTGATGATTTCTTTCTACTTGAATGTCCCCTCGGGTGCATCCATCATATTCTTTTCCATCATTATCTATGCCATTTGCAAGACAGGAAAAAGTTTTTGGCTATATTTGCAACGCTAAATCAAAAGACACAATGGAAATCAAAATTCAGTCATTAGACCAGATTCACGAAGCCGCCCGCCAGTTCATCGCTGAAATGGGTGATAATACCGTCTTCGCTCTTTACGGAAAAATGGGGGCGGGCAAGACAACTTTCATCAAAGCCGTTTGCGAGGAGTTGGGCGTTTCCGACGTCATCACCTCCCCTACCTTCGCCATTGTCAACGAATACCGTTCCGACACTGCCGGCGAACTGATTTACCATTTCGACTTCTACCGCATCAAGAAACTGGAAGAAGTGTATGACATGGGTTACGAAGATTACTTCTACAGCGGCGCCCTCTGCTTCATAGAATGGCCGGAGCTGGTAGAGGAACTCTTGCCGGGCAACACCATCAAGGTCACCATCGAAGAAGTGGAGAACGGAGAGCGGGAAGTCACGTTAGAGAGCTTTGAATAAGGCATGCTTTTCCCCCGCTTTAATTTTTAATTCTTAATTCTTATTTCTGATGAGCCAATACATCGTTCAAGGGATTTTCGCCGTCGCAGGCATCATCGCCTTGCTGGCAGCCATATTGGACTGGAACTGGTTCTTTACTGCCCGAAACACCCAGTTTATCGTACAAAATGTAGGGCGGCGACAAGCTCGCCTGTTCTACGGTGTATTGGGTGTCATTCTCATCGGCACGTCCATCTTCTTTTTTCTGAATACGCCACCGGTCACATAAAAACAAAAAATCGCGGATGAAGCCATGCTCATCCGCGATTTTCCTATACTTTTGATACAGACTATTCTTCGTCCAAAGATTCCGTATATTCCATCTCACCTTGTACGATGAAAAGGATTTCTTCCGGATCATAGTCACCCATCTCATCCTTATGGGCTTCCTTGACAATATAGTCCACGATTTTTCCCCCAAATCAATCTCGATGTACCCATCCGCATCCGGCTGTGCATCAAGGATGCCGCTCTCGGAATAGTACTCGTCAATCAAATCGAGAAAATAATAGAACTCGTCGTCAGAGAACTTCTCTTTCAACTCCTGCGGCAAATAATTCTTGATGTACTCGATGGTCTTTTCATCATCGACATCATTCTGCAAAAAATCGTCTTCCATTCCCATACTTACTATTGCTTAAAGGGTTAATGTTATTGACTATTTGACGATTTACTATTTACTATTTGGCTGCGCCATGATGCCGAAAGGGTAAATCGTAAATCGTCAAATAGTACCTTATAATATCGCTTCTATCTTGGCCACGTAAGCAGATTTCGGAGCAGAACCTACCTGCTTGTCCACCAGCTCTCCATTCTTGAAGAACAAGACTGTAGGGATGTTGCGTATGCCATATTCGGCAGCCACATCACCGTTCTCATCCACGTCACATTTGCCAATAATCACCTTTCCTTCATATTCAGTAGCCAATTCATCGATGATTGGTCCCACCATCTTACAAGGGCCGCACCAAGGTGCCCAGAAATCCATAACGACCGGCTTTCCCTCTGCCAGGATTTCTTGAAAATTGCTGTCTGTAATTTCTAAAGCCATTTCTTTTAATATTAAATGTCAACTATAATTATTAATTTACTGTCAATTGCGTTTTATCAACCTTCGCTTTCGAAGCAAAGATAGTGCAAACCGAATGCAAAACAAAATGAACTTGTTCATTTTTTATGCCGAGGTGCAGCCTATCTTCGTTTTCCAACAAAGATAACTAATTAATCCTGAACTCAAGGTCCGGACGCTCTTTTAAATAAGTAATCAGTTCACGCCCCACGGAAAGCTTCACGGGACGGGAAATCAAATCGACCGTCATCTTGCTATCCTCATCTCTGACTTTGAAATAAAGCTCCGTACTGCCCGGACGTTCCTTGGTCAGTTCTGCCAGTTCAGTTATCAAAGCCTTGTTCAGCACACTCAGCGGAATGAGAATGGTTATCTTCTCAATCAGTTTCTCCTTGACGTCAGGCAACAGTTCCATGGAGGTTATCTTCAGCTCCAACTCATCCTGCCGCCATTGCTTGGGCTGGCAACGGGCTTTGATGAACAAGAAGGTACGTTCACCCAGATACCCCTGATAGGTCACCCAATCATTTCCGAAGAAAGGAAGCTCTGCCGAACCGGAATAGTCTTCAATCTTGGCTATGCCGTAAGGATTTCCATTTTTGCTGATACCGCGACGCACGGCGGTCACGATGCCACCCATTGTTATTTCGCGTCCCACAAGTGCCGTCTTATCTTCCAGCTCTGCCATGTGAGTGTTGCAAACATGCTCCAGAACTACGGAATACTCATCCAACGGGTGTGCGGACAGATAGATACCTACCAAATCGCGCTCCCGGTTCAAACGGTCGAGGTCGCTCCAACGTTCCGCTACCGGTATTTCCGGAGTGGCGATATCCACCACATTCTCACCGCCGAACAAGGAGTTTGCAGCCGCAGCCTGGTCGGCCTGGTAACGGTTACCATACCGCACCAAGGTTTCGAGGAAGACCTCGTTCTTGGAATTTACGGCAAAATACTGCTCTCGCTTCAGCTCCGGGAAGCTGTCGAACCCGCCCGCCAAAGCAAGACATTCCAGATTCTTCTTGTTGCAGGCTGTCAGATTGACACGCTGCACAAAATCAAATATACCCTTGAAAGGACCATTCTTCTCGCGTTCCTCCATGATGCTCTGCACAGCACCCTCGCCTACCCCTTTCACCGCGCCAAGACCAAAACGGATATTGCCTTCCTTGTTCACGGTGAACTTCAGGTTACTTTCATTCACATCCGGCCCCAATGTATTGATGCCCATTGCCTTGCATTCGTCCATCAGTTTGGTTATATCGGTAATATTCGCCAAACTTCGGCTCATGACCGCCGCCATGTATTCGGCCGGATAGTTGGCCTTGAGGAAAGCCGTCTGATAGGCCACCCACGAATAGCAAGTGGCATGTGACTTGTTGAAGGCATAGGATGCAAACTTTTCCCAGTCGGCCCAGATTTTCTCAAGCACTTTCGGGTCGTGGCCGTTCTTTTGTCCGCCCGAAATGAATTTCGGCTTCATGTGGTCCAGCTTGTCACGCAGTTTCTTACCCATCGCCTTACGCAAGGCATCGGACTCACCACGGGTGAAGTCCGCCAGCAAACGCGACAGAAGCATGACCTGCTCCTGGTAGACCGTAATGCCGTAGGTATCCTTCAGATACTTCTCCATGATGGGGATGTCATACTCGATGGGCTTGCGTCCCCACTTACGGTCGATGAAGTCGGGGATATAATCCATAGGTCCCGGACGGTAGAGGGCGTTCATGGCAATCAAGTCCTCGAAAGTGCTCGGTTGCAACTCACGCAGATATTTCTGCATACCGGCCGATTCAAACTGGAACGTACCGATGGTGCGGCCGTCGCAATAGAGTTTATAGGTAGCAGGGTCGGAAATGGATATCTTGTCGATGTCGAGTTCCAAGCCGCGGTGCAGACGTACATTGGCAACGGCTTCCTTAATGATGGACAAGGTTTTCAGTCCGAGGAAGTCCATCTTGATAAGTCCCGTATCTTCGATGACGGAACCTTCGTATTGGGTAACGAGCATCTTCTCGCCCGTCTCCTTATCATCCGCCGTGCTGACGGGTACCCAATCCGTGATGTCGTCACGGCAAATAATAGTACCGCAGGCATGCACACCCGTACCGCGTACATTGCCCTCCAGCATCTTGGCATATTTCATCGTATCGCGCACCAACGGATCGGGCGAAGCCTCCGCAGCCTGCAATTCGGGCACGTAGGCAATGGCATTGGGCAGGTTGAGTTTCTTGTCGGGAATCTTATCCGGCACGAGCTTGCACAGACGGTCCGATTCGCTCAAAGGCAGTTTCTGTACGCGCGCCACGTCCTTGATAGCCATCTTGGTCGCCATCGTGCCGTATGTAATGATGTGCGCCACCTTCTCTTGCCCGTACTTCTCCGTCACCCAGCGGAGCACTTCTCCACGCCCGTCATCATCGAAGTCCACATCGATATCAGGCAAAGAGATACGGTCGGGATTCAAGAAACGCTCGAACAGAAGGTCGTATTGAATCGGGTCTATTTTCGTGATGCCCAAGCAATAGGCCACCGCCGAGCCGGCAGCCGAACCACGTCCCGGTCCTACCGAAACGCCCAGCTGTGTGCGGGCGGCATTGATAAAGTCCTGCACAATCAAGAAGTATCCCGGGAAACCCATCGTCTTCATGATGTACAGCTCAAAGACCAGACGTTCCTTCACCTCGTCGGACAAGGGATCACCGTACAACTTCTTGGCACCGTCGAATGCCAACTTTGCCAGATAGTCGGCTTCCAGCTTGATACGGTACAGTTTGTCGTAGCCCCCCAGACGCTTTATCTTGGCATTGGCGGCATCCTCATCCAGCACCACCTTGCCGTTTTCATCCTGGGTAAACTCATCAAACAAATCCTTTTCGGTATATTTCTGCCGATAGCCCTCTTCCGTTCCGAAATCTTCCGGAATAGCAAACGTAGGCATAATAGGAGCGTGGTCGATGGAATAATACTCCACCTTATCCAAAATCTCCAAGGTATTGGACAAGGCTTCGGGAACATCCTCAAACAAGGCGTTCATCTCAGCCTTTGTCTTCATCCATTCCTGCTTGGTATAAAGCATTCGGGTAGGGTCATCCAGATCTTTGCCCGTGCTCAGACAAATCAGGCGGTCGTGCGCTTCTGCATTCTCTTCATCCACAAAGTGGACGTCATTAGAGCAGATAACCTTAATGTCATATTTCCGGGCAAGCTCCAGCAACTTGGCATTCGCCTTCTGCTGAAGCGGATAGGCTTCGTGGTTGGCACGGGGAACAGTGGCTTTATGGCGCTGAAGCTCCAGATAGTAATCATCGCCAAACAGATTCTTATACCAGCGTACAGCTTCTTCTGCCTCTTCCAGCTGGTCATTGATAATCTTCTTAGGAACCTCGCCACCGATACAAGCCGAGCAGACAATCAGCCCCTCATGATACTTTTCCAGTTCACTGCGGTCTGTACGCGGACGCATATAGTATCCCCTTGTCCAGGCATGCGATACAAGTTTTATCAGATTGTGATACCCCTTCTCATTCTTTGCCAGCACAATCAGGTGATAGCCACTCTGGTCCGGCTTCCCCTCCTTCTTATCCATGGTTCGGCGGGCCACATACATTTCACAGCCTACAATCGGCTTGAACAACTTGCTTTCCGCTTCTGCCATCTTGGCACGGCAATCGGCAATCTCCGCTTCCTTGTCTTCACACTCTATCTCACCGCTTTCAATACCGGCAATCCTTTTCTTGAGGTCCTTTATCTCCCCCTTCGGCCCGCTGTTCTTCTTGTTGACATAGTTGGTGAACTCCTTGATACCGAACATATTTCCATGGTCGGTCACGGCAATGCCTTTCATACCATCCTTCATGGCCTTGTCAACCAGCCTACTGACACTTGCCTGACCATCCAGAAGAGAGTATTGGGTATGGACATGTAAATGAACAAAATCTTGCATATATATCCTTTCTATTGAGAGCCTAAAATTACAACCTCTATCACAGCTAACAAAAATATTTCCCAAAAAGTTATCAACATGCACATTTCTCTCTCCAAATCCTTGTTAGATTTTCAAAATAAGCCTATTTTTGCAGATAATTTCTATCTAAATTAGCAAATACGATATACATGGGTCGATTAAAAAGATTAAAAAAGATACGCATACACCGTGAAGGAACACATACATTGGCAGGCAGCCTGGTTCTGATTCTGGCTGTCAACACTGCCCTTTACTTCGGATTGGAATGCAAAGTTCCTTTTTACGTAGTAGCGGTCATCAGCCTCATAGTATATGGCATACTCGTGAACTTCTTCCGCTGCCCCATCCGTTTGTTCGGACAAGAAACGGAGAAAGTCGTGGTAGCTCCTGCCGACGGTAAAATCGTAGTGGTGGAAGAAGTGGAGGAAAACGAATACTTCCACGACCGCCGTATCATGGTATCTATATTCATGAGTCTGGTTAATGTACACGCCAACTGGTATCCGGTAGATGGTACGGTAAAGAAGGTGTGGCACAAAAACGGGAAGTTCATGAAAGCCTGGCTGCCCAAAGCCAGCACCGACAACGAGCGTTCCACCGTAGTAATAGAAACTCCGGAAGGCGTGGAGATTATGGCACGACAGATAGCCGGAGCCATGGCGCGCCGCATCGTGACCTATGCCGAACCGGGCGAGGAATGCTATATTGACGAACATATGGGTTTCATCAAATTCGGCTCCCGCGTGGATGTCTTTCTACCGTTGGGCACCGAAGTATTCGTTAAACTAGGACAACTGACTACCGGCAATCAGACTGTGATAGCCAAACTTAAATAATAAAAGAACAACAATGGCAAACTGCATTACCCGCCATATTCCAAATACTCTGACCTGCCTGAACCTATTCTCCGGGTGTATTGCTTGTGTCATGGCATTCGAAGCCAGATATGAATGGGCACTCGCTTTCATTATCTTCAGTGCCGTATTCGATTTCTTCGACGGCATGATGGCACGTGCACTGGACGCACACTCCATTATCGGCAAGGATTTGGATTCTCTGGCAGATGATGTCAGTTTCGGAGTGGCCCCTTCCCTGATTGTATTTTCCTTGTTCAAGGAAATGGACTATTCGGGCGCAATGGAAAGCTTGGCCGGCGTTTTCCCCTATCTCGCATTTCTTTTGTCCGTATTCTCTGCACTGCGGCTTGCCAAGTTCAACAACGATACCCGCCAGACGAGCTCTTTCGTAGGACTTCCCGTCCCGGCAAACGCCTTGTTCTGGGCTTCATTGGTGACGGGCGCTCACGACTGGCTGGTGAGCAGCAATTTCCATCCGGTTTATCTGTTGCTGCTGGTCTGCCTTTTCTCATGGCTGCTTGTATCGGAGATTCCAATGTTCTCACTCAAATTCAAGAATCTGTCATGGAAAGACAATAAAACAAGCTTCATTTTCCTGCTTGTCTGCATTCCGTTCCTCATCTTCTTGGGAATCTGCAGCTTTTCTGCAATCATCGTCTGGTATATACTGCTTTCGCTTATTACAAGGAAAAGTAAATAAACAAATCTTTGGCACGGTTGTTGTATTGAAGTTCGCAGAAAACGAACACATAAAAAGACATTAGCCCATGTTTCATATTTTAGGATTTTTATTCATCATCATAATTGCCATTCTGCTCATTGGCCTCAGCATTATCGGTACTGTCATCCGGAACATATTCGGATTGGGCGGACGCCGTACTTCCTCCAACTCCGGTCCCTACCAAAAAGGAAATGGTAATTACCAGCCGGGAGGGTATTCCTACAATGATAATAGACAATCGTCTGAGGAGGCACAAACTGAAGAAGGTGAAATACGCCCCCGCCACAAGAAACTGTTCTCCAAAGACGAGGGAGAGTATGTGGATTTTGAAGAAATCAAAGAGTAGAGATTAGGGATAAAGGATTAGAGATTATTTGCGCTTGGCGGCAAAGAACTCTTTCATCAGGGCGGCACATTCATCTGCCAGAATTCCTTTTACTACTTGTGTTTTGGGATGCAATGCCTGCGAGGCATAGCGCTGATACCCTCTTTTCTCATCTTCAGCACCAAACACCAGACGTCCCATCTGCGCCCAGGCAATGGCACCAGCACACATCACGCAGGGTTCCACTGTGACATAGAGAGTACATTCATTCAGATATTTGCCGCCAAGAGTTGCAGCGGCAGCGGTAATGGCTTGCATCTCGGCATGGGCGGTGACATCCGTCAAAGTCTCCGTCAAATTATGGGCACGAGCTATGATACGGTCCTTGCACACCACAACTGCACCTACGGGAACTTCTCCCCGTTCACCGGCCTTATGGGCTTCCAAAAGCGCCTGCTTCATATAATAGCTATCGTCCAACGCCACCCCCTTTAATTTTTTAATTTTCACCTCCTCATGTCGTGCTCACCGAACAAAGTAGGATAATCCTCTTCCATATTCTTATGGATAAACATGAGAATAGTCTCCCGCAGCCAACGCGACTTGTTCGTTATCTTGTATTTCTCCAGATAACGGTCCACAATCCGCTGCTCTTCCTCGCTCATCAGGCATACCATGCGCTGCTCGCGTTTCGGTTCTTCGGGCGTTGCTTTCGCACACGTTTTATCTCTCTTTCTCATATTTCCTGCAAAATTACTTTTACTTCTGTAAAAACAAAACGAACCTACGTAATTTTTATATCGGAAACACTTAAATAGCACTGAAATATTTTTTTGACCGGTAAACTTAAAGTATTTCTTAAAAACATTTTAATTTAGTAATTAAAAACGTATTTTTGGAGAGTTCTAAATTTAAAAGGTATGAAACATGTAAATTATCTTAGTTTCTTTCTACTCACATTGTTCAGTATAAGTTTTATCTCATGTAGTGACGATGACGATAATAAACTTAATACCGGCATAACCAATCAGAGTTGGACAGAGGGAAAATCCCTGGAGATCAGCCAGGATAATGAGTTGTCTGTAAGCTTCAATGCTGCAGCCAAATGGGTAGCTTCCGTCACCTCAGGAGCGGATTGGTGCAAACTGAATACGACCTCGGGTACAAAAGGACAAAGCACCTTGAAATTATCTGTAAGTACAAGTTCCACCACCGACCGGACAGCCAGAATTTCCATTAATATAGACGGCTATTCTCCTGCAAGTTTTGAAGTTACACAAAAGGGGACCAGTGTTCCCCAAACCACTGAAGATATGGAGATTAACGCAAAAGTTGATGAATATCTGAGGGAAATGTATCTCTGGAACGATGAATACAAAACGTTGAATCTTGACCATAACAAAGGCTATGAAGACTTCTTCTATGATGCATTGGGAAGTATGACTACCAATACATTGGATAAAAAAACATATGTCGGTAGCGACGGCAAGACATATTATAATCTTTTCTCTTATATCCAGCTATTGCCCAATATTAGTTCAACCCGTACCACCAAAATTGTAAACAAGGAACTGGCATATAGTTTCGGTATCACCGGTATACCCCCCATAAGCATTGGCACACAAGCAGAAAATACCATTTATTTCTGCCTCCAAGGTGTATATCCCGATTCACCGGCCTCCGAAGCTGGACTCAAACGAGGAGCAATGATAAGCCTGATAAATGGAAAGAAGATAAATAATAACAATATTAATAACTTCTATTACGACATATTGTCACCAGATGCAACTATCAACTATACTTTGACAGAAGATGTCGTAGAAGGAGGCACCATTACCGGGCAAAAGGAATACACCATAACTTCCAAAGCCACATACAACAATCCCGTCATCTTCAGTAATGTCAAGGAAGATATAGAAGGACATAGAATCGGTTACCTCGTTTATTCTGGGTTCGAGGCAGGCTTTGACCAAGAATTATTCAATGTTTTCAAAGATTTTAAAAACAAGAACGTCACAGATTTGATTCTGGACTTGCGGTACAATGGTGGTGGGCATACCATGTCGGCTAATCTGATAGCAACTTGTATTGCCGGTACTGCCTCTCAAGGTAAAGTATTCAGCAGTTTACGATACAATGATGAAAGAATGGCAAAACTCAATAACAAACGGGAAGATGAATTATTTGCATACTCCAGTTATCCCAACTTGGGTACTTCCTTATCAGCCGGAAGCCTCAACCTTCCCCGCGTCTACTGCCTTGTCGGAAATGGAACGGCCTCTGCCAGTGAACTCGTCATTAATTCCTTAGAAGGAATAGATTTGGACGTAATACTTATAGGTGAAAAGACCACTGGTAAGAACGTAGGTATGGAATATGAGGAGTACACTGTCCGGAATAACACATATCGTGTTGTTCCTATCACCTTCCAAAGCTATAACGCCAAAGGATTCGGGGAGTATGAAAAAGGATTTGAACCCGATATATTGATGGATGAAACCAATCCTTATAACGAACAAGGTGTATTCTATATTCATAAAGATTATGGAAACAATGAAGAACCTCTGTATGCCAAGGCCATTGAACTGATTACCGGTACAAATCCAGCCCCCCAAACGCGCAGTGCAGTGGTCAATACATTGGATGGTAAAACTTATAAGTTGCCCGCTATCTTCCGTCCTGGACACGACGGTATGCTGATGCCTGCCAGACACGCAGAATAATGAGTGCACACAATATTCTTGGAAAAGCCGGTGAAGACGCCGCTGCCAAATACTTGGAACAGAACGGTTACACCATACGTGACCGTAACTGGCGGAAGAATCACCTTGAGCTGGATATTGTAGCCGACAAAGATAAGGAACTGATTATTGTGGAAGTGAAAACCCGTAGCAATACGGATTACATTGAGCCGCAGGATGCCGTGAACTGGCAGAAAATACGACGTATTGTCGTAGCGGCCGATGCCTATATCAAGCACTTCTGCTTGGATGCACCCGTCCGCTTCGACATCATAACGGCTGTAGGCGAACCGGGTGCATTCAGGATAGAGCATCTCAAAGAAGCCTTCTATCCGCCGATGTTCTGAGAGTTGAAAATTGACAAGCAAGAGTTATTTCAATCGTAAATTGTAAACCGTAAAACCGTAAATACCATCATGGACATCGAAACCGCCCGCGAATATTGCCTCAGCAAAAAAGCCGTCACGGAATGCTTTCCGTTTGACGAATACTCGCTCGTGATGAAAGTCATGAATAAAATGTTTGCACTTATCGACCTGGAAAGCGCCAACAAGATTTGTCTGAAATGCGACCCCGAATATGCACTCGAACTGCGGGAGCACTATGTTGCCATCGAAGGTGCCTATCACTTCAACAAAAAGTACTGGAACCAGGTGTTCCTTGACGGTGACGTCGACGACAAACTGTTGAAGCAACTGATAGACCACTCCGTGGAAGAAGTATTGAAGAAGTTCACCAAAAAAATGCGTACCGAATATGAAGCCCTGCCCTGACACATTCCCGTTCCCGCTGGTGGCATTGGACGAGACGGCATCGACCAACCAATACCTCAGCCAGCTTTGCAACCAGTTGCAAGAATCCGTTGCCGAACTAACAACCGTGACTGCCGAGTTCCAAACTGCCGGTAAAGGCCAGCGCGGCAATACCTGGGAAGCTGAAGAAGGCAAGAACCTGCTTTTCAGCTTTGTACTCTACCCTTCTTTTCTGGAAGCCCGCCGGCAGTTCATCCTTTCACAAATCGTTTCCCTCGCCATTAAGGAAGAGCTGAGCAGATGGTCTGATGAAATCACCATCAAATGGCCGAACGACATTTATTGGAAAGACAAGAAAATCTGCGGCATACTGATAGAGAACGACCTTTCCGGACATCATATCAGGCGCAGCATTGCCGGAATCGGTATCAACATCAACCAGGAAGTCTTCAACAGTGATGCTCCCAACCCCGTCTCACTGAAACAAATCACCGGAAAGGAGCACGACCGTTATGAAATCCTTGCCCATATCCTAAGACGTGTACAAATCTACTACAACAGCCTCCAAATGGAGGACTTCGCCGTCTACTCCGACGAGATATCCACACGGTATGCCCGCTCCCTTTTCCGTCGCCGGGGATTGCACCCTTATGAAGATGCCAACGGCAAGTTCCTTGCCCGGTTGCTGCGTGTAGAGCAAGACGGACGGTTCGTGCTGGAGGATGAAGGAGGAAGTGAACGGGAATATCTGTTCAAGGAAGTGCAATACATTCTGTAAGAAATGCACAACCCGTGCCATCGCATTGGCAAAGTTGTGCCACCATACTGGCACAGCCTTGCCATCGTACTGGCACGACTGTGCCAATACGATGGCACAAACATAAGTCCATAGTAGTGTACTACTGCCCTACTTCAAACTTTACTTCAGTTCCTTTCAGAAGGGGGGAAGCAAACTTTACTTTAACCGGTCTCTCTCCTCCGGTAGTCTGTATATAGGCCAGCAAACGCCCGTGGTATACGCGGTGACGGTTATCGGTATAATCACTCATGTCACTGTTGTCAGAGCCTTCGAGCCCAAGCAGACGCGCCGCTCCTTCAACTGTACACGTAATTTCATTGTCGCCAAGTTTCACAACAGTACCTTCTTCGTCAACCACCTCTACGGTTATGTGCGCAGTGGCGCGGTCGCCGGACAAAATAGTGCGATCCGCCGTGGCACGGATGGCATAAGGACGTCCAGATGTCCGGATGGAATAGCTCGACAAAGCATTTCCTTCCTTATCGCAGCCCTCAGCACGAAGCTCACCAGCCCGGAAAGGAATATCCCAGTAGATGATGCCGGTCTTTTCATCATAAGGTTTCATCTCGCCTACCACTCTGCCGTTGAGCAGCAAACGCGCCTGCGGAGCATTGGTATAACACACCACACGTATGTTCTGCCCCTCGTCATAGTTCCAGATGTCCCATGCATCAAGCGAAAGGAATACATGCTCGGGATGCTTGGGATGGACATATACCGGATATGTTCCTACATACGTGACCGGATTCTCGCACCACAACGAAGCCCGGAAATGTCCGCGTGGCTTGGGGAAACTTCCGAAATCGAGCAAACCCGTGTACAAACCGCGGGACGGCCATCTGCCCGATTCACCCAGATAATCCGTACCGGTCCAGATGAACTGCCCGAAGATGAAATCCTTGTCGCGGACGGCATACCAGGCATCAAGCCCCGAACCCGTCTCGCTTCCATAGATAATGCGGTCCGGATAAGTGGCATGGTCTTGGTCGTAGCGGTTTTCCGTATAGTTATACCCCACCACATCCACAGCATCGGGATACTCCGTCTCGTTCGACATCACGACACCCGCCAAAGCTCCGGTCACGGGACGGGAAGTGTCCACGGCACGTACACAGGCAGCCAGACGCTTTGCTATGGTTCCGATGCGCATGGCATCGGGAGCATCCGGCTTATAGCCCCCGAACATAGGCTGGTTGATTTTAGCTCCATCAAGAACGGGATGCGAATAAGGGTCGTTCGGATAATCCACTTCATTGCCGATACTCCACAAGAAAATACAGGTATGATTGCGGTCACGACGTACCATATCGGTTACGTCCCGTTCTATCCACTCCTCGAAGAAGTCGAAAGTACCGTCATAACTCGGAGTACCCACATTCCAGCCTTGTACCCATTTGCGTTTCGGAAACTCCCATTCGTCAGAGACTTCATCCATTACAAGAAATCCCAGGCGGTCACACAGTTCATAAAGAACGGGGGCTTGTGGGTTATGGCTCATGCGGATGGCATTTACGCCAATCCCTTTCAAGTTATTCAGACGGCGTTCCCATACCTCCGGCGGCACTACTGCACCCAGCACTCCTGCATCATGATGCAGGCATACACCTTTTACCTTCATCCAGTTGCCGTTGAGGGCAAAACCTTTGTTGGCATCAAATTCCAGCGTACGCAGTCCCACTTTGGTCTCACTGCCGTCAATGCGTTTGCCATTGGCAAGCAATTCGGTTTTCAATGTATACAGATACGGATTATCCAGATTCCAACGATGGGGTTTGGACACTTTCAAGTCAAGACTTTGCTTGGCAATGCCCTCTTTTCCATCGGCAACACGCACACGGCGTTGTGCCACCTTCTTTCCGGCAGTATCGTACAGTGAAGCCTTCAGTTCCAGTTTGTCGGAAGTTGCCTTGTGCTTCTCCACCTCTACATCGACCGCAACGACGTAACAATGTAAACTTTGAAAAGTACATGGAATATATTTTTACCTGATTGGTCGAAGGTAAAAAGCTGATATCTTTTTTTCAATGATTATGTTTCTCATTTTTAAAGGTAGTGAAAATGTTATTTGCCCGATAGGATAAAATAAATTAGCTTTGTTCTCAATTCTACTATGAATGAACTTTATTACTATTCAATAGTAATTCTTGCAGGAAGTGAAAAAAAAAGAAAGATGAAAACTAAATTATCATTGTGTCACCTTCACTTGATCCAAAACAAAATGTAAGTGGAATATCTTCTGTTACTCAATTTATAATCTCAAATAATCCGGATTGCCATTATATTCATTTTGAACTTGGTAGAAAAGA
>ENA-OQHL01000265-OQHL01000265.1-human-gut-metagenome-genome-assembly--contig:-NODE-265-length-42106-cov-5.853879_pt1 | contig 42106 bp, 31 predicted proteins | sample MGYA00242565_ERZ504723 | MGnify/ENA primary metagenome ERZ504723 (study PRJEB26092, sample SAMD00036211) | human gut metagenome | host: Homo sapiens | study: EMG produced TPA metagenomics assembly of... | reverse complement strand
TTATGATTCGCATTTAGTGGAAATATATTTGATTATATTAATATTTATCTTTGAATTTGTAAGAAGTAATTCCAATAAAGCAAATTGGTGTACTTCCAATTGATAAGATTACATATGGTAGAGCTAATGCACGAGGAATTGGATGCTTGTATCTGGTAAATGATGCTAAACTACGATATATGAGGTGAGAGCTGGTACGTATGATTATGTAATGGTTGGAAAATTTGAATTAAAAGAAGATAGTGTTGTTGTTGATTTAAAGAAAATTAATTAAATTTGAATAATACGCAGTTGAAAAACCTCTTATACGGACGAGCGATATCGCTCGTCCGCTCATATGATATCAGCTATCCGCTATTATGGCTGCCCACTTTTTAAGATTGTGCTGTGTTTCCAGCTCTTTAGCATTCAATAATTATAACCCCCCAAAAAAATTGTACTGGTTGTACGAATTGTACAATTTGTTAAAATCGTACAACTGGATTATTATGGTTATATCAAATTTTTCGGGGCGTTTGTAGGTACATAGGTTGGAGCGTTTACGTTTCACACACTCATTATTGCTAAATTAACAATAGATATTTATTTTACCATGGTCATAAGCTTCTCATTAATAGAAATCAGAGATGATACTTTGCTTTTAAGTTCTCCATTTTCTTTAATAAGGTCGTCAACAATTGTTTCCAGAGTGTTATCGGACATAAGATTTTGTTGAAGCTGTTCAAGAAGCGAGTAATAGAAAGGTGTTTTTAAAGCGTAATCCCACCATAATTGTTCAATATCATAATGGCAGTTAGTATTATTCCAAGGTTTGTCACCTGCAAAATGAATAATTTTGACAGAATTTTTAACATCATTATATGAATATTTTTGGTTATGGGCGATTCTTGCAAAAAGATTAAATTCTTTGTAGTCAATATATCCAGCTTTATATCCATGTACATAGTTAAGAATATCCTGGTCAGGAGCTTCCATTTCATAGTTCCATTTTTTTATGGCTTCCATATAAGTATTGAAATTATTTGTTTTCGGATCTGAGCAACATTAAAAAGCATAACACCTGCGTTAAAATAGCGAAAACCTTGGGCGAGCATATCGTGGAACATTTCAATTTGCTTTGAACCGAAAGTATCTAATGTACGTTTTCCATTACTGTCATCGGCGGCAATGACATCATCACCAGCAAAATCAATGTGGTAAAATTCTTCAATGGAGCCATTTATTATTAAATCAACATCAAGATACATTAGACGATCTACGCTTTCAGGGAGTATATCCATTAACATAAGTCTATAATAAGTTTCAATGCTCCATTGTGTATTTCTTGGAAGCCTGTCATCAAAATCAGATTTGTTTATTTCAACTGAAATTATTGTAATATCATATTTTGATAAAGAATTTTTAATAATGTCAATATCCTGCGTTGTAAGTTCACTGTGCAGAAGATAGGCATCAATATGTTCATTGTTATTTTCACATAATGAACATAGCATAACGACTGTATATTCAAGATACTTTCTGTTTAGTGCAGTTGCAATATTCATAATTTAATCTCCTTACTAGAATTTTTATTAATCTGGACGATTGAGGAACACACAAAGTCATATAAACATAAAAAAATTGTTTATAATTGAAAGAAATAACTCCTTAACGAATATGGTGTAATAAAATTATATAAAAACCAACATATACCGAAGAAAAAAGTTATTTATACTATTATGATACCATATAAATTGCTTTCATTGACAGATAATTTTCATATTTGAAAAAATGAGAACGAAAACCTAAAGTTTCGTTCTTTAATATAAATAATAGTGATATTGATTAATATATTCTTAAATCAGTTAGGTGAGAGATATTTAGTTATTCCACTCAAGGATGAATTAGAATTAAGAGGAATGTAGTTGCTATATAATGAGAATAGTTTATAATTAAATTATTACACTATTGATTATTAGAAAGGATTACCTATGCGTTTCGTACTATTTTACTCCACTGTAGAATCCTTCAACTATTTTACGGATAGAATTGTAGAAGAATTAATAAAAAGAAATCACGAGTGCTTTATATTAGATTTAACTAACAGCACGCAGGATGAGAGTCATTCCTTTAAGGCATTTACGGAGTTCCTTTCGGTAAGAGCAGATGCGGCTATAGGATTTGATGGAATAGGCTTAAAAGACGATATGTTTATAGAGCTGTGGGATTCTATGGATACGGTAGCACTTAATATTTTGATGGATCACCCATTGAGATTTCATCCGACTATGCAGAAGCATCCAAGAAATTATGTGCAGTTCTGCTGTGATGATAATCACGTTGATTATGTTAAGAAATATTTTGGTGGTACTGTAGGCAGAGTAGAATTTATGCCACACGCGGGTACTTATAATGGAAAGTTAAATCTTGAAGGTTATGATAAACGTCCATATGATGTGTTATTTTCTGGGACATATTACAGACCACAGGGCTATCTGGAACAGATTGATAATACATTTAAAGATAATGAACTGCTTAGGATATTTTATCACAATCTTGCTGGGTATATGATTGACAATAATAGTATAACAACGGAGCAGGCGGTGCTTGATGTTATTGATATGATGGAGCTTTCATTAGCACAGGAGCAGGTTAAGCAGTTGTTTAGATTTTCTGAACCTATAGACTGGATGGCGAGAATGTATTACAGGGAGAAGATTATTTCAATAATAGCCGAAGAAGGAATTGATATATGGCTCTTAGGAAGAGGCTGGGAAAATCACCCTTCTGCTAATTTAAGCAATGTGCATATTATTAATGACCGTGTTCCATTTGCGAGGACACTTCCAGTTATGTCAGAGGCAAAGATTAATCTTAATGTTATGCCGTGGTTTAAGGCGGGTACTCACGATAGAATATTTAATATCCTGCTGTCAGGTTCTTTACCATTGACGGATTCAAGTGAGTGGCTTAAGAAGCATTTTAAAGATAAACAAGATATTATTTACTATAATCTTAATTCGTGTGAAGAAATACCTCAGTTAATAAAGTATTATCTGGATAATTCGGATGAAGCGAAAGTGATAATTCAGAATGGTTTCGATATTGTGGCAGACAATTACGTGTGGAGTAATATTGTGGAACAGCTGATAAGAAATGTGTGAACTATATTCTGTGTTGGAGAGGAGGGCATAGATAATGGGAATATATCTAAATCCTGAAAATGATGAATACAAAAGGGCAATAAATTCAGAGATATATGTTGACAAAACAGAATTGATTGCAGTTACAAATCGTAAATTGAATACAGAACATCAGAATATATGTGTAAGCCGCCCTCGCAGATTTGGTAAATCTATGGCTGCCAATATGCTGGTAGCATATTATTGTAAAAATGTTGATTCCAGAGATATATTTAGTGGATTTAAGATTGCAAATGATGAAACATTTGAAAAACATCTTAATAAATACAATGTAATTCACATTAATATGATTGATTTCCTTAGCAGGGCAGATTCGGTGGATGATTTGATAGATTATCTGCAAAGAAGATTATTGTGGGATATTAAGAAGGAATATTCAGATGTAGACTGTTTCGACTGGAATGATCTTGTTGATGTTCTAGAAACTGTATATAGTGAAAAGAAACTGCCATTTGTTATAATCATAGATGAATGGGATTGTATATTCAGAAAATATCCGGATAATGTCGAGGAACAGAAGAAATATCTGGACTTTTTAAGATTTTTTTTAAAAGGTAAATCGTATGTTGCATTAGCATATATGACAGGTATTCTTCCTATTAAGAAATATGGGGAACATTCTGCTTTGAATATGTTTGATGAGTATTCAATGACTAATCAGAGGGAACTTGCAGAGTTTACTGGATTTACTGAAGAAGAGGTTAAAACATTATGTGTCCAGTATGATATGCCATATGAAAAAATGAAACAGTGGTATGATGGATACGAACTTAAAGGTGTGCAGATATATAACCCAAGGTCGGTTGTTATGTCGCTTCTTGGGCGTGATTTCGACAGTTATTGGACTAAGACTGAGACTTATGAAGCACTGAAGAAATATATACAGCTTGATATGTATAATCTTAAGTCGCTTGTAACAAGGCTTATAGCAGGAGAGAGTGTTCCTGTTAATCCTGATAAATTTCAAAATGATATGACCACGCTTGAGAGTTCTGATGATGTGTTAACATTACTTGTACATCTTGGATATCTGACTTATGACTTTGATAATAAGAAGGTGGCAATACCTAATCAGGAGGTGCAGAAGGAATTCATCAATTGTATTGAAGATGGAGGCTGGGAGCCTGTTATGGATGCGATTAGAAGCTCGGACGAGTTACTGTATGCTACGTTACAGGGTGATGAGGAGAAGGTTTCATCAATGATAGAACAGGCACATCAGGAAAATACATCAATTTTAAAATATAATGATGAAAATGCACTTGCCTGTGTTATATCACTTGCATATTATTCTGCTAAAAAGGATTATTCAATCTATCGTGAACTTGCAGGTGGCAAGGGATATGCAGATATGGTTTTTGTCCCAAGGAATAATGTTAGTAAACCGGCAATAGTAGTAGAGCTGAAATGGAATAAATCTGTCAGTGCAGCTATAGAGCAGATTAAGGAAAAACAGTATGTACAGAGCCTTAAGGGGTATTCGGGAGAAGTTGTTCTTGTTGGAATTAATTATGCTGTTGGTAAAGAGGATAATGGAGGGTTTAAGAAGCATAAGTGTGGAATTGAGAGGATAAGAAAGCTGGAGGCATAGCCTCCAGTTTTTATTATTTAAGCCCAAACGCAATCTCCAGCATCTGAGTAAGCCTGATATCATAAGTATGGTACTTTTTAACTTTTTCAAAGCCATTATGTGCTATTTCCTTGCGTTCTTTATCGTGTAAAAGGTAGTATTCACATTTGCTTATTAAGTCATCAAGGCTTGTATAGGCTTCCAGGTCTTCACCAATATTAAAATGTTCTGGCAGTTCAGCCTGATAGTTAGTTATAAGAAAGCCTTCACAGCCAAGTACGTCAAATATGCGAAGGGACAGGCCGCTTCTTATTGATTTGGCGGTTAAGTTAAGGTTGATTTTACTCTGGTTAAAGATTATAGGCATTTCAGTGTTAGTCTTGGCAAAGCCGCGGTTGTGAATTAGTGGCATTGAAGATGTATCACTGCCTGTATACAAGTCTACATTGAAGCGTTCAGATAAGGCTTTTAAATAGCGCAGACGCTCCTGTTCGGCAACCTTTACGCTTATAATATGCTGTGCAATTACGGCTTTGGTGTCAACTTTCATACTGCTTGGAAAATTGGTTAATTCAGGACGAGCCTTTGTAAATGAATCTATAAGTTCTGGAGTTACACATTCCTCAATAAAATTATATCCATACACAAGAAGCTGTGCTTCTATAAGACCATCGACATAGCCACGCATTTTTTCAGGAAGAGTAATCTTGTTATACAGACATTTTTCGGAATATAAAGAGCCGATAAATGATATATCTGATGAAAATCTGGCTCTGTCAGCAGCACTTGCCATAGTTGCAGTAGCATAATTGTCACGCACGTTAGTGGCAAGCGGAATATGAAATATTCCGTCAGGGTTGATGTGGTGGAAATCGTTGTACAACTGTCTGTCGAATAAGAATACCTTATTGCAGGGATTAGCTAATGAAGTTGAGAATAATTCAAGTACAGGGCTGTCCACGATAAGGCACAGATACGGAATACCCCATATATTACATACATCAGATACTGAAGGAAAAAAGTTAATTGAGAATATAAAAGAATAAGTGTCCTGCTTTAAAAGCTCGTTAAGCCCCTTAATGCAGTCTGATGGAAGAAGCTGTTTGTTGTATACTTCTCTTGTATCTTCTGTTATATTGAAACCAAGGTGTTTAAAGGAAGCGATAATGTCGGGTTCGCATATACTTCCATATCTATAAAAAAGTATGTTCATAATTCTCCTTTGCATATATACTATATAAGTAATTGAGAATTATATTTTATCATAAACAAAGGCGTGTTGCCAGTAAGAAAGCGTAAAGCAGCTGGCGAAGTTATATACATAAATATAAGAATTCTTATAGGAAAGATAAGAAAGTGAGATGGATAATATGGAAAACAGCAGTTATCACAATGATATAATTAAAGGGTTTGATTTTAATAGAGAGGATTTTAAAAGTCCAGCTAAAAGAAATCTTATGATTGGGGCAGAAGAGGCAGATTATGTGATACTGGCTGATGAAAATGTAACAAGTGAGGAAGAGATAAGACAGATAATCACGGAAAATGATTTCCTGCTGGATTATGGTATGGCTATATTTGGAGAAAATGTGCAAGACGGAGAAATAGATTTTAATAACATAATTGATTATTTTAAAATGAATGTATATGGTGTGGTAATTAAGAAAAGCATACTCGTGTATACAGGCTGTTATAATGAAGAATTAACGGCTGGCATAGATTATGAGCTTGCGGTAAGAGTGGCATATTATGCAGAAAAGTATAATTACAATGGAATATATGGCGTGCTGTGTTCAAGCGAAGAGAACTTATTTTCACAGGAAGCAGGCTCATCAGACGTACAGGAAGCAGATAATGCAGCGGGTTCATCAGACGTACAGGAAGCAGATAATGCAGCGGGTTCATCAGACGTACAGGAAGCGTATAATGTGACAGGCATATCAGATGAACAGACAGCTGCCCAATTCCTTACATATGCTTATGTTTTAAAGCTTTATATGAAAGAATTGACACACAAAGGACTGCTTGAAAATGCAATATATGCAATGAAGGCATATGCTGACAGTAAAGGGTGTGCAGATTTATACAACGGACAGTTATTGGAAATACTTAATAATGATGAGCTGTTTGCAAAGATTAAGATTAATACAGCACCATTTTATGTAATTATGGGCGATAATACGTGCCATGGAGTATTAAGAAGATTTGCAGGTGATATAACCAAGTCTCTTATCAAAAAAGGACAGGCTGTAATAACATCTGATGGAAGTTATGGAATGACTGTAAATCTATCTGATATTGAGGATAATTCATTAAAGGGTTTTATAGGTTTTCAGTCTATTGTGTTATTTAAAGACTATTTTAGAAAGATGAAATGTCCTAAGTACATTTTCTGGTTTGATAATCCAATGTATTTTGGAAATCTGTTTGAAGGAATAGATGATAAATATTATCTTTTGTGCCAGGATAGACATTATGCTGAATTTATAGAGGAGCATTTTGGCGTGGTCAATGCTTTGCAGCTACCACCAGCAGGAGAAGATGCTGGATGGGCGGCGAACAAAGACAGACCATTTGATATAGTGTTTATCGGGGCGTGCAATTATGTAGATGAGAGTGTTATTAAAGATGAGTTTCAGAGGGAATATTATGAATATATGAAAACACATCCTAATATAACATTTGAACAGGGACTTAAAGAGCTTCTTGTATACAAAGATTTTAATATTGATGAGCAAAAGTTTCTTTCACTGCTTGATTCTTTGCAGGATGTATGCCGCAATATAGTTAATTACTATAGGACGAAGGTGCTTGAGACACTTTTGGCAGCAGGTATTAAGATTGATGTATTTGGAGATACCTGGGACAGATATTCGGGACTTGGCAAAGATAATCTCATAAAGCATGATGCTGTAAATGTAGATGAGTCCCTTGAAATATGGGGCAGATCTAAGATAGGACTTAATGTGATGACCTGGCATAAGGCAGGAATGACGGAAAGAATAGCTAATATATGCCTGTCTGGTGCGGTATGCTTAAGTGAGAGAACAGAATATCTGGATAGAGAATTTAACAATTATGAGGATATTGTTACGTTTAATCTTGAACATCTTGAAAAGCTGCCAGATGTAGTAAGAGAATTACTTGCAAATGACAGCTTAAGAGAGAGTATAGCACAGAACGCATATATAAAAGCCTCTAAAGAACATATTTGGGATAATAGGGCAGAGAGTATCTTAAGAGGCTTATAAATTACAATTATGATATTAAATCAACCCAGCAATTTTGAATATATCATTTAACCTGACCTTATAATTGTGGAATTCTTTAACTTTATTGTAACCATTTAGCGCGATAGCCTTACGTTCATCTTCGTGCTTTATGTAGTAATCACATTTTCTGATAAGGTCATCAATTGATTCGTAATATACAAAGTCCTTATCAGGTGTGAAGTATTCAAGGAAATCTGCCTGATAATTAGTGAGTAGAAATCCACCGGCACCCATAATATCCATACAGCGGAGCGGAATACCTGATTTAATGCTTCTCAGAGTGATATTCAGGTTGATTTTGCTGCATTTGAATACATAAGGCATATTGTCGTAGAAATCAATAGGTCCTTTGTTAATCACATCAGGAAGCTCTGGAGTTGGGTTGTGTGTATAAAGTTTGGTTGTAAAATGGTCAGATACAGCCTTTAATATCTCAAAGCGTTCATTCTGTGTGACCTTTCTTGCAAGAAAATAATTCGCATATACATAAGAAGGAGTTTCAATGCCATCTTTATTAGGTGTGTAAGGTGTTATTTCCTGTATGGCTTTAATTATGTCAGGAGAAAGTACATCTTCAAGGAAATTAGCACCATATATATGCTGTTGTGCATTTATTACAGCATCGAGGTAGCCCTTAACATATGGAGATATATTCTCTAGTCTTTCATAGAAATTGCCTTTTTCGTTGTACATAGAGCCGACAAATGATACATCACTGTCAAATACCTGATGAACCCTGGTGTTCATTGGCATACGGTCAAGACGTGCAGTGTTGACAGCAAGAGGCATATAATATACTGTATTTATTCCCCCATTCTTAAGCTGTAGATATTGTTCACTGTCGAATAAGAATATGTAATTGCAGGGGTTGGTTATAGTGTATGAATACAGTGTAAGAAGCGGGCTGTCGTATATCCATGATATGTATGGAATGTTGTGGCGGTTGCAGTTAGTAGATACGGCGGCACTGTAATTAAAGCTGAATACGGCATCGTAGTGCTGTCCTGTAATCTGTTCTTCAAAAAGCTTATCAAACTCTTCGCTTGCTCTTTCCAGAAAAAGTGGTGTTGATACAACTGTTAATTCATGCCCCATCTCAGTAAGGGCTTCTTTAATATCTTCAACACCAAAGTGGTGGTTCTCAAATTCAAGAATTCTCATAGTATTCCTCGTATTATTTTTATTTTATCTCTGATATTATATCATAAATTTTGTGCAGTTTTTCAGCGAATATAAAGTTTCGTAAGGAACTTTTAAGATGAGCACATTAGTGCTCATTATACCATAAATTTTGCGCAGCTATTCAGCGCATATAAAGTTCCGTAAGGAACTTTTAAGATGAGCACTTTAGTGCTCATTATAACAGCATATATCAGTTGGAATGGTTTTGAATATTTCGGACATAAGTCTGTTATTGATTGCTAATAAGCAGTGTAATATATTATAATTCAGGTAATTATTATATCGGCAGAGGAGATGTGTTGTGAAAGTACTATTTTTTCAATGGGATGCATTTATGCAGAAGGGCATAGAGGCAGCATTAAAGGAACTTAATATAGAATATGATACATTTTATTACACGATGAAAGACTGGGATAATGACAGTGAACTTGAGAGTAGTCTTGACAGATATATAGCGGTGTCCAAGAATGTATACGACTGTGTGTTTTCAGTTAATTTCTCGCCGGTTATCTCGGACTTGTGTAATAGATTAAAGCTTCCTTATATTTCGTGGGTGTATGACTGCCCTATCAATATAAGAAGGACAGAGGTATTAAAGAATAAGTGTAATACAATTTATTTCTTTGACAGAATACAGGCACAGCATTATATGGAAAATGGAGTAGCAGGGGCGAAGCATTTGCCGCTGGCGGCTGATATAGATACATTTCGGCCGGCTTTAGCTAAAGATGATAATTATGCGTGTGATGTTGCATTTGTTGGAAAATTGTATAAATCGGACTATTCTTATATAAGTAATTATCAGGATGTATACACGAAAGGTTATCTTGAAGGTATTGTTGAAACACAGCAAAAGCTGTATGGAGGATATATTATAGATGACTGCATTAATGATAATATAATGAAGCATATTAATGAGAATTTTGCCAATGTATCCAATGGCAGTTATTCGGTTATTAAGCCGGAGGTTACATATGCACTGGCAACAGAGGTCACAAGCAGGGAGAGGTTTATGGCACTTGCACTTTTGCAGAACAGGTGTAATGTTAATCTATATTCTACAGATGTGGATGAAAGATTAAATAATGTCAATAATATGGGATATATTGATTATTATTCCCAGATGCCTAAAGCATTTTATAATGCAAAGATTAACCTTAATATATCGCTTAAGATAATACAGTCAGGAATTCCACTGCGTGTGCTTGACGTACTTGCCTGCAAGGGATTTCTTATAACTAACTACCAGGCAGAGATAATGGAATATTTTACGCCGGGCAAGGATCTTGTGGTATATGAGGATATTAAAGACCTTATAGCGAAAGTACAGTATTATCTTGATAATGAAGATGAAAGATTATGGATTGCGGATAATGGCTATAAAAAGGTTAAAGATAACTTTAAGGTGAAAGACAGAATTGATAGTATATTAAGAAATTAGATATACATTTTTGCATATGTGCATTGTTTGTGCTTGCGGCTTATGTCACCTAAAGAGTATAATATCAATGTGACACCAATATTATGCGATTGGAGAAATTATATGGATAAGATTAATTCATTTTATAAGATGTTAAAATACAATGCTGAGAAGTATCCGGATAAAGAGGCGATTATATATGACACGATGACGGTTACTTATCAGAAGCTTTTTGAGGACTCATATAAGAAAGCACTTCATCTTATGAGGTTTGAGGGCAGCAGGATTGCAATATATGGACCAGCTTCATACAGATGGATAGTTAATATGTTTGGAACAATCCTTGCTGGTAAGGACGTTATGCTTGTTGATTTTTTCCTTCCCCAGAATACAAGAAATGATATATTAAAGAAGGTGGGTGTTGATTATATTTTATCATCTACTAACCAGTATATACTTGCAGACAATGAGGCGATTATAATAACTGATGCGGAGAAGGATGAGGTGGATGGCCTTATATATAATGAGGAAAATGTAAAAGAGGGCAATATTCTTATGCTTACAGCCGTTCCACAGGAGTGTGACAAGGCGGTTGTGCTTACGGTTTCCAATATACTTAATACAGTAAGTGCAGTTAATGAATGTTGTATGTGTGCACCAGAGGATAAGGTGCTTGCACAGATTGCACTTCATCATATATTTGGATATATATACAGTCTTATATGGCCAATTCATAATGGTGCGTGTGTATGTATTGGAAGAGGCTTAAGACATATAGATGCAGATACTTATTATTACAATCCTACAATCCTGCCTGGAACACCATCTATGATTGAATATCTGAAGAGAATAAAAGCACTTAATGAAAATCTTAAGACTATAATTATAGGAGGTGCAAGCTGTCCGTTCAGATTATTTGAGGCGTTAAAGGATAGGGATTTGAAGGTATACAATGTATTTGGAATGACAGAGGTGTCAGGGTGTATTGGAATTAATGATACTATGGATGGCACTTACAAGATATTTGCTAGTTCTAAGGTTGCAATTGAAGCTGATGGTGAGATTGTGGTAAGTGGTGACTGCGTTATGAAAGGTTACGATAAAGATGAGGCATATACTAAGCGTGTCATCAGGGATGGAGTATATCATACAGGTGATATAGGAAGAATTAATGATAAAGGCCGTCTTGTACTTTTAAAACGTAACCCTGAGATTATTCTTCTTCCAACAGGAGAGAAGATAAGCAGGACAGTTACAATAAGGCAGATTAGTGCACTGGACGGAGTTGCAGAAAGCTATGTTACTTTATATGATGACAAGCTTACAGCAATTATCGTGCCAATAGATAAAGATGTAAGAGAAGAAAGATTTGTAAGGCTTATTAATAAATATAACGAAAAGAAGGGTTACCGTTGGGAAATCCAGAAGACAATCATAAGCAAAGCTCCACTTCCAAGAATGGATAATGGTGATATTGACCAGAATGCAATAGAAACACTTATTGCTAATGAAAAGTAAGGTGTTAAGTAAATGCGGTGAGTGCCGATATATTTATTAGACTAATTAAGGATGAGAGGTAATGTCATGGAGGATATGAAGAAAGAACAGTTAGAAGTATTAAATGAAGCAAAAGGATATTGCGCAAATGTACTTCACTGTATAGATACAGTTGTTCCAGAACTTAAAGGCGATAAGAAGGATGATACAGATGAGTATCTTAGAATGACTGTTGACGGAGTTAATGTAGCTCTTGAGATGTATAATGCAACAAGAGATTTAACAGCAGGTGCACAGCCGGCAGTAGATGAGGCTGAGGGTAATAATACTGTTAAAGAGTTATCAGCTGCATTAAAGTCAAGCGATGATTCAGCTAAGGCTGATGCTCTTGTAAAGGTAAGAGCATTCATCGCACAGTTTAAGGACTGTGCTGAGGCTGTCTGCAAGTAATAGAATATATTGATGGATTATGTATTGATAGATTAATCCAGTTCAATACGCCCTGATATATAATATATGTAATTTAATAAAAGATAAAACCCCTGTTATACAAGAAAACAGCAGATAATGAATTGTTGTTTTCTTCTATGAACAGGGGTTATTTATATGTTCTTTCAGATATGGTTTCTATCAACACATTTTGTCCTATAACAATTTTTGTCAAACACAGTTGCTGTAAACACATCTTGTCTTATAAGTCTAAATATATCCGTTAAACATCATTCCGGTATAAGCCGAAAGGTTATAAGGATCAGGGAATGACCTTAATGGATTCTTGTATGCAATAATCTTATTGTTGACATAGTCCATAGGGTTGAGTGCAATATCCTCAGCCTTTTCTTTAATGGAATTCTTAAACGAATTAAGGCTTTCATAAATGTGGCTTAAGGCGTCTTTGTTATCAGCGTTAATAATAACTTCCTTGTCAGCACTTATAGTTCCGTCTTTATTAAGCGAAAGTCCGCTGTCTGCAAGCTGCTTCTTGTATGAGCGTGCAATTGATGCGATTTCATTCTGGAGCTTTTCTGTTCCCTGAAAATGATTATTATTCTCATCATTAGTAACAGAGATAAGGTTGTTGTAACCAGCTACAAGTTCGTTAAGACTTTCCACAATAGAGTCTGCATCTGCCTTGAGGCTTATTGTTACAGGTTCTTCTGTTACCTTTGATAATTTGACATCATAGGCTTTGTTGATTGTTATTGAATTGCTCATAGATGAGCGTTCATCACCATCAACATCAAATATGGCGTTGGATGGATATTGTGTAACCCTGTCAAGTCCAAGAGTATCAATGAGCAGCTGGTTGTTAGCATCATCTGACTTTATGGAGAATATAACAGGAGTTGTTCCATTAATGCCGGTTGATTCTGATTCAATATTAATAGCTGTATTGCCTAGACTATCTTCCTTGATATTAGCTGTAAGTCCGATGTTGGAGCGGTTGATAAGTCTTGCAATCTTGTTCTGTATATTATTAGTTGTCTCGGAGTTGTCCACTTTAAACTGGAACTCATATATAACATCATTGATTGATAAATCAAAAGAATATTCGCCAGGTTTTATATGCTTTGAACGTGGCTGTAGGTAGTTACCTGTATTAAGCTGTGAACAGGCTAACTGTTTAACATTTATATCAAAGCTTTCATCATCTGATGCTGCACCAAAGTCGGTAATGTAACTGGCATTGACGGCAGAAGCATTGCTTGATACAGCAGACTTCTTAAATGTCATTGTACCATCAGCACCGTCAGATAAATCCTCAGTAATATTCTCTAACGCTCTTGCATGTTCTTTTAAATCAATGGCGTATTTCTGGGCAGCAGTTGATAAGTCTAATTTGTACACAGGAGTCTGGCTGTTAATCTTAACAACCTTGCTATATGTGTTCTTAAGCTGAGTTCTTGTATGTGAGTCATACTTGGAATTAGATTTGTTCCCGTACTGGGATAAATAATAGCTGTATACACTACTAATCATAACAGTCACCTCCCTGTCTGTATGTATAATTGGTATAATGTGTATCGTCACAAAATATTTAATATATTACTATAATTACATATAAAACACATAAATATATAACTTTAACTGTCATCAGTTGCAGATACAGTAACTCCATTTGCTATATCCATAAACTTTATTATATTTTATAAGGAATGGCTTGATTTTGCAATATACATATAGTAGAATGTTTAAGGTTTTTTGAAAATATTTATATAAATAATGTATAAATTATAAAAATCTGGTTGACGAAATATCAAAAAATATGTTATATTAGGCTGGCTATGGAAGCGGTCTTTTTTTTATGCCCGAAACTTACCCAACAGTTCAGGTATTAAAGAAAAACCAATTGGTGTTAATAACACCTGCAAAATAAATAATTGGAGGTGGAAGTTGTGCGAGTAAAGATAACATTGGCATGTACTGAGTGTAAACAGCGCAATTACAACATGACTAAGGAAAAGAAAGCTCATCCGGACAGAATGGAAACAAAGAAATATTGCAAGTTCTGTAAGTCACACACATTACACAAGGAAACAAAGTAATTGGTATCAGTGAGGTATTAAGATGAGTGAAGCTGTTAAGACAAAAAAACAGAAAAAGAGCTGGTTCAAGGGCTTAAAGGCAGAGTTCTCTAAGATTATTTGGCCAGACCAGAAGTCACTTACAAAGGAAACCATCGCTGTATTGGTTGTATCCGTATTATTAGGTGTAATTATTTCAGTTGTGGACTTGATTGTTCGCTTTGGAATTGAATTCATTGTAAAGTAAGGAAAAGGTGATCAGATGGACGAAGCAAAATGGTATGTTGCCCATACTTATTCAGGATATGAGAATAAGGTTAAGGCTAATATCGAGAAAACTGTTGAAAACAGAAATCTTCAGGACCAGATTTTTGAAGTTCTTGTTCCGCTTGAAACAGTAGTGGAAGTTAAGGATGGCAAGAAGAAGACGGTTCAGAGGAAGACGTTTCCTGGATATGTCTTTGTAAAGATGGTGATGAATGATGACAGCTGGTATGTTGTCAGAAACACCAGGGGCGTAACAGGGTTTGTTGGTCCTGGATCTAAACCAGTACCATTATCTCCAGCTGAGATAAGATCATTCGGAATCAGCTCTGATGATGAAGAAGCTAAGCCAGTAGTTGAGTTTGCTGGTAAGGTAGGCGATCAAATCAAGATTCTTTCAGGTGCCTGGGAGGATACAGTAGGAGAAATTGTCAGCATTAATGAAGGCAAGCAGTGTGTTACAATTAATGTTGAGATGTTCGGTCGTGAAACACCGGTCGAGATTGATTTCACAGACGTGAAATTACTGTAAGATTTAGGTCTTACAAGAAGTGGGAGGCTTTAAAGCCGCCATAAACCACATTATATTTAGGAGGTGCCACAATGGCAAAGAAAGTAACAGGTTATATTAAATTACAGATTCCTGCCGGCAAGGCTACACCAGCTCCACCAGTTGGTCCAGCACTTGGTCAGCATGGTGTTAACATTGTAGAATTTACAAAGCAGTTTAATGCAAAGACAGCAGATCAGGGCGACTTAATTATCCCTGTAGTAATCACAGTTTATGCTGATAGAAGTTTCAGCTTCATCACAAAGACTCCACCTGCTGCAGTTCTTCTTAAGAAGGCTTGCAATATTAAGTCAGGTTCAGGCGTGCCTAACAAGAATAAGGTTGCTACAATTAAGAGAGCAGAAGTTCAGAAGATTGCTGAACTTAAGATGCCAGACTTAAATGCAGCTACAATCGAAGCAGCTACTTCAATGATCGAAGGTACTGCTAAGAGTATGGGTATTGTTGTAGAAGACTAATTCTATAACGAGGCTTTGAATAAAGATTGCTAAAGGTCTTTAAAGACATTTAGACAAGATTTTATTTTATAATTTGTTGATTTTCATAGAAGAACATGTGGCTGAGAATTAATCTCGGGATTGTTCAATATGTGGGAGGAAAGATGAAATCCTTCCGATAATACCACTAGGAGGTTTATATAATGAAAAGAGGAAAGAAATACGTTGAGGCAGCCAAGAACATTGACCGCCAGACATTATATGAAGCAACTGAAGCTGTTTCTTTAGTTAAGAAGAGTGCAGTTGCAAAGTTCGACGAGACAATTGAAGCTCATATCAGAACAGGTTGTGATGGACGTCACGCTGAGCAGCAGATCAGAGGAGCTGTTGTTCTTCCACACGGAACAGGTAAGACTGTAAAGGTATTAGTATTTGCTAAGGGTGCTAAGGCTGAAGAAGCTGAAGCAGCAGGAGCAGATTTCGTTGGTGGCGAGGAATTAATTCCTAAGATCCAGAATGATAACTGGTTTGATTTTGATGTAGTAGTTGCTACACCTGATATGATGGGCGTTGTTGGTCGTTTAGGACGTGTACTCGGACCTAAGGGCTTAATGCCAAACCCTAAGGCTGGTACAGTTACAATGGATGTAACAAAAGCTGTTAATGATATCAAGGCTGGTAAGATCGAATACAGACTTGATAAGACAAATATCATTCATGTGCCAATTGGTAAGGCTTCATTTACAGAGGAGCAGTTATCAGACAACTTCCAGGCTATTATGGATGCAATCGTTAAGGCTAAACCAACTTCACTTAAGGGACAGTATTTAAAGAGTGTTGTTCTTACAGCTACTATGGGTCCTGGTGTAAAGGTTAGCACAGCTAAGTACGTTGGTTAATTATAATTAATTAATCATATGTAAGCTGATGAATGGATTAGCTTATTGCAGGATTTGGGTTATACAACGCAATATTACGAAGAATTAATATATTCTTTGTGAATAACGGTTGACAACCAATATATTATGATAGTATACTATCAATGTTTGTGTTACTATCTGGTTGATTTGGATATAGATTTATAATCTTTATCAGATTGATGCGATGGTTTCATAATATAATTAAAGTGAAAGTGATTTCACATTTTGCCTAAGACAGCAGGTCCCGAAAGGGTTAAAGGTAATACGCCTACCGAGGACAGACTTAATGCGTAAAGCATTGATTATCAGTTTATTCAGTCCTTCTGTCTTATAGATAGAAGGACTTTTTTGTTAGAGCAATGAAGCATAATACTTAAAGTGTTATGGTTGTTGTTGAATGAGCCTGATACATGCACGTCTGGGCAGAATATTATCTGGCGACAGATATAATCTAACAGGAGGTAAATATTCATGGCAAAAGTAGAACTTAAGCAGCCTATCGTAGACGAAATCAAAGCAAGCTTAGAAGGCGCTCAGGGCGTTGTGGTAGTTGACTACCGTGGCTTAACTGTTGAGCAGGATACACAGCTTCGTAAGCAGTTAAGAGAAGCTGGTGTCGTTTACAAGGTTTATAAGAATACTTTAGTAAAGAGAGCAATTGCAGGTACAGAGTTCGAGCCAATGGCAGAAGTTCTTGAAGGACCTAACGCTATTGCAATCTGCAAGGAAGATGCTACAGCTCCAGCAAGAGTTTTAGCTAACTTTGCTAAGACAGCAGATGCACTTGAACTTAAGTGTGGTGTTGTTGAAGGTACTTACTATGATGCTACTGGAATCGCAGCTATTGCTAACATTCCTTCAAGAGATGAACTTCTTGCTAAGTTCCTTGGAAGCATCCAGTCACCTATTACAAACTTTGCTCGTGTTATTAAGCAGATTGCTGAGAAGAACGAAGAGGTTGCATAATTACGCGGCATAATCAGTATGATTATTGACGGACAGGTGTGACTATGTCAGCCTGCCACGAAACTTAATTAAAAGACTATTAAAAAGGAGATTATAATAATGACTACTCAGGAAATTATCGAAGTTATTAAAGGTTTATCAGTATTAGAATTAAATGATTTAGTTAAAGCATGTGAAGAAGAATTTGGTGTTTCTGCAGCAGCAGGTGTTGTTGTAGCAGCAGGTGCAGCAGCAGGTGCAGCAGCTGAAGAAAAGACAGAATTTGACGTAGAACTTACAGAAGCTGGTGCTAACAAGGTTAAGGTTATCAAGGTTGTTCGTGAAATCACAGGTCTTGGATTAAAGGAAGCTAAGGAAGTTGTTGATGGCGCTCCTAAGGTTGTTAAGGAAGGTGCTTCTAAGGAAGAAGCTGAAGAAATCCAGAAGAAGCTTGAAGCTGAAGGTGCTAAGGTTACTCTTAAGTAATTCAGATTGTCAGTTTGATACTTGCTTGACATATATATGCCGTATGGCATAGCATATATGAACAGAATTTTTAATATATTGCGGTATGCTGAATAATCACTTGATTTTTTAAAGCATATTTGGTATATTATATAAAATATGAAAAAGTTCCAGTTGTTGTATTGACAGCTGGAACTTTTTTTGTTACTATGAATAATGCACTATTATGGTATGGTGTGCATAGTATTTGCACGCATATCGATAATGTAATAAATTAATGTAAAGTAAAGAAAACTAAGGGGTGAAACGTCAATGGAGAAAAACAGAATACGTCCAGTAAAGTCAGGCAAATCGATGCGTATGAGTTACTCAAGACAGAAAGAAGTTCTTGAGATGCCTAACCTTATTGAAGTACAAAAAGATTCTTACCAGTGGTTTTTAAATGAAGGCTTAAAGGAAGTCTTTAGCGACATCTCTCCAATTGCAGATTATAACGGAAGGCTCAGTCTTGAATTCGTTGATTTTGCATTATGTGAGGAAGAGAGAAAGTACTCTATAGAAGAGTGCAAGGAAAGGGATGCTACATATGCAGCTCCACTTAAGGTACGTGTAAGACTTCATAATAAAGAGAGCGAAGATATAAGCGAACATGAAATCTTTATGGGTGACCTTCCTTTAATGACTAAGACCGGTACATTTGTGATTAATGGTGCAGAACGAGTTATTGTCAGCCAGCTGGTACGTTCACCTGGTATTTATTATGATATACAGAAGGATAAGTATGGAAAGATATTCCTCTACAGTTCAACAGTAATTCCTAACAGAGGTGCGTGGTTAGAGTATGAAACAGATGCTAACGATGTATTCTATGTTAAGGTTGATCGTAATAAGAAAGTACCTATTACAGTTCTTATAAGAGCACTTGGTTTTGGTACTAACGCAGAGATTCTTGACATATTTGGTGAAGAGCCTAAGCTTCTTGCAACAATGGAGAAGGATACATCTACTAACTATCAGGAAGGTGTACTTGAACTTTATAAGAAGTTAAGACCAGGAGAACCATTATCAGTAGAGAGTGCAGAAGCACTTATTTCTGGTATGTTCTTTGATCCTAGAAGATATGACCTTGCAAGAGTAGGCCGTTATAAATTTAATAAGAAGCTTTCATTCAGAAACAGAATTGCAGGACACATTCTTGCAGAAGACGTTGTAGATGGCAATGGTGAAATTCTTGCTAATGCTGGTGATAAGCTTACAAGAGAAACAGCTGAGAAGATTCAGAATGCAGCTGTTTCAGCGGTATTTATTGCTGCTGAATTAAAGGGTGCAGAAGGTGCGGTTACTAAGAGAACAGTTAAGGTTCTTTCTAATCTTGCTGTAGATATCACTAAGTGGGTAGATATCACAACAGAAGAAGCTAAGGAATTAGGAATTAACGAAGCTGTTTATTATCCGGTCCTTGCACAGATTTTAGCTGATAATGAGTCACTTGATGATATCAAGGATGCTATTGCTAAGAATACAGCAGACCTTATGCCAAAGCATATTACAGTAGAAGATATTCTTGCATCTATTAATTATAATATGCACCTTGAGTATGGCATTGGATACAAGGATGATATTGATCACCTTGGTAACAGAAGAATAAGAGCTGTTGGTGAATTATTACAGAACCAGTTCAGAATTGGTATTTCAAGAATGGAAAGAGTTGTTCGTGAAAGAATGTCAACTCAGGACTTAAGCGGTATTTCACCACAGTCATTAATCAATATCAAGCCTGTAACAGCAGCTATCAAGGAATTCTTTGGTAGTTCACAGCTTTCTCAGTTTATGGATCAGAATAACCCATTATCTGAGATTACACATAAGAGACGTCTTTCAGCACTTGGTCCTGGTGGTCTTTCGAGAGATCGTGCAGGTTTCGAGGTTCGAGATGTACATTATACACACTATGGTAGAATGTGTCCTATCGAAACACCTGAAGGTCCTAATATCGGTCTTATTAACTCACTTGCTTCATATGCAAGAATTAATGAGTACGGATTTGTTGAAGCACCTTATCGTATAATCGATAAGACAGACCCTAAGAATCCTAGAGTTACAGATGAAGTACATTACTTCACAGCAGATGAGGAAGATGATTTCCATGTAGCACAGGCTAATGCAGAGATAGATGAGAATGGATACTTCGTTAAGAATACAGTATCAGGACGTTACAGAGAAGAAACATCAGAATTCGATAAGAGTATGATTGATCTTATGGACGTATCTCCTAAGATGGTGTTCTCAGTGGCTACATCTATGATACCTTTCCTTCAGAATGATGACTGTACACGTGCCCTTATGGGTTCTAACATGCAGCGTCAGGCGGTGCCTCTTCTTATGACAGAAGCACCAGTAATCGGTACAGGTATAGAGAATAAGACAGCATGTGACTCAGGTGTATGTGTAGTTGCAGAAGAAGATGGTGTTGTACTTTCATCAGAATCTAACAGAATTCTTGTAAAAGAGACAAGTGGAAAGGTTCACGAGTACAAGCTTACAAAGTTCTCAAGAAGTAACCAGAGTAACTGCTATAACCAGAGACCTATCGTATTTAAGGGTGATGAGGTTAAGGCAGGAGATGTTATCGCAGATGGTCCTTCAACATCTAATGGTGAGATTGCCCTTGGTAAGAACCCTCTTATCGGTTTTATGACTTGGGAAGGTTACAACTACGAGGATGCTGTACTTCTTAGTGAGAGATTAGTAAGAGATGATGTTTATACATCAATTCATATAGAAGAATATGATACAGAAGCAAGAGATACTAAGTTAGGACCAGAAGAAATCACAAGAGATTTACCTTCTACAGGTTCAGATGCAGTTAAGGATCTTGATGAAGATGGTATCATCCGTATCGGTGCTGAGGTAAGAGCCGGTGATATCCTTGTTGGTAAGGTTACTCCAAAGGGTGAGACAGAGCTTACAGCAGAAGAAAGACTTCTTAGAGCTATCTTTGGTGAGAAGGCAAGAGAAGTAAGAGATACATCACTTAAAGTTCCACACGGTGCTTATGGTATCGTTGTAGGCGTTAAGGTATTTACAAGAGAAAATGGAGATGAATTAGCTCCAGGTGTTAACAAGAATGTCCGTATCTATATCGCACAGAAGAGAAAGATTTCTGTAGGTGATAAGATGGCTGGTCGTCACGGTAACAAGGGTGTCGTTTCAAGAGTTCTTCCAGTAGAAGATATGCCATTTCTTCCTAATGGCCGTCCACTTGATATTGTACTTAATCCTCTTGGTGTGCCTTCGCGTATGAATATTGGACAGGTGCTTGAAATTCACTTAAGCCTTGCTGCCAAAGTATTAGGTTTTAACGTAGCGACACCTATCTTTGATGGAGCTAACGAGAATGATATTATGGATACACTTGATATGGCCAATGCTTATGCTAATCATCCATTTGATGATGAAGAGCTTGCACGCGAAAAGGCAGATGCAGAAGCTAATGGTGAAGAATATCCTGCTGATATGACAACATTTACTGCTGAATACAAGGATCTTTTAAGAGATGACGTATTCCAGTTCCTTTCAGATAACAGAGCTCACAGAGCTGAATGGAAGGGCGTTCCAATCGGAAGAGATGGTAAAGTAAGACTTCGCGATGGTAGAACAGGTGAATACTTCGATAGTCCGGTTACTATCGGTTTCATGCACTACTTAAAGCTCCATCACCTTGTTGATGATAAGATCCATGCTCGTTCAACTGGTCCTTACTCACTTGTAACTCAGCAGCCACTTGGTGGTAAAGCCCAGTTTGGTGGACAGAGATTCGGAGAAATGGAAGTATGGGCTCTTGAAGCTTATGGTGCATCTTATACACTTCAGGAAATCCTTACTGTTAAATCTGATGATGTTGTTGGTCGAGTTAAGACATATGAAGCTATTATTAAGGGTGAGAACATTCCTGAACCAGGAATTCCTGAATCATTCAAGGTTCTCCTTAAGGAACTTCAGTCACTTGCTCTTGATGTAAGGGTTCTTGATCAGGACAATAACGAAGTTAAGCTTCTTGAAAGTTCGGAATATGAAGTTACAGATTTCAAGAAGGTTCTTGATGATGGTGGTTATAAGAGAAGTAGCCGTGATGAAGAAAATGAATTAAAGAACGCAGGTTATCACGCAGAAAAGCAGGGTGATGACGGTGAGGCAACCATAGAAGAACTCGGAACAGAAGATGACGATTTCGATTATGACAGCTTAGATGATGACTATGATGATTACGGTGACGGAAATATAGAAGAATAATAGAAGGGAGCACTATAATGGCAGAAGAGATTAAGTCAAATAAATCAATGAAATTTGATAAAATTCAGATAAAGCTTGCTTCTCCTGAGAGTATTTTAGAGTGGTCTCACGGCGAGGTAACTAAGCCTGAGACTATCAATTACAGAACTTTAAAGCCAGAAAGAGATGGTCTGTTCTGTGAAAGAATATTCGGACCTAGCAAAGACTGGGAGTGTCATTGCGGTAAGTATAAGAAGATTAAAGATAAAGGCATCGTATGTGATAAGTGTGGTGTTGAGGTTACTAAGGCAAGTGTACGTAGAGATCGTATGGGTCATATCCACCTTGCTGCTCCAGTTTCACATATCTGGTATTTCAAGGGAATACCTAGCCGTATGGACCTTATCCTTGATATAGGTCCTAAGAATCTTGAGAAGGTACTTTACTTCGCTTCTTATATCGTAATTGATCCAGGCGAAACAGATATACCATTCAAGAAGATTCTTACAGAAACTGAGTACAGAGATCTTTATGATCAGTATGGTAATACATTCAGAGTTGGAATGGGTGCTGAGGCTATTTTAGAGCTTCTTCACAACGTCAACCTTGAAGAAGAAGTAGCTAAGCTCAAGGAAGAGCTTGCTACTACTACTTCACAGAAGGCTGCAAGACTTATTAAGAGAATTGAAGTTATGGATGCGTTCATTGCTGCTGGTACTAAGCCAGAATGGATGATTCTTACAGAAATTCCAGTTATCCCTCCAGATTTAAGACCTATGGTTCAGTTAGAGGGTGGACGTTTTGCAACATCTGACCTTAATGATCTTTATAGAAGAATTATCAACAGAAATAACCGTCTTGCAAGACTTATTGATCTTGGAGCACCAGAAATCATTGTTCGTAACGAGAAGAGAATGCTTCAGGAAGCTGTTGATGCACTTATAGATAACGGACGTAGAAATGGCCGTCCTGTAACAGGACCTGGTAACAGAGCTCTCAAGTCTTTATCAGACTTATTAAAGGGTAAGCAGGGACGTTTCAGACAGAACCTTCTTGGTAAGCGAGTTGACTACTCAGGACGTTCAGTTATCGTTGTTGGACCAGAACTTAAGATTTATCAGTGTGGTCTTCCTAAGGAAATGGCTATTGAGTTATTCAAGCCATTTGTTATGAGAGAATTAGTAAGGCGTGGTCTTGCTGAGAACATAAAGAAAGCCAAGAAGAGCGTAGAGCATCTTGAGACAGAAGTATGGGATGTACTTGAAGATGTTATCAAAGAGCATCCAGTTATGCTTAACCGTGCTCCTACACTTCACAGACTTGGTATTCAGGCATTTGAGCCAATCCTTGTAGAAGGTAAGGCTATTAAGCTTCATCCACTTGTTTGTACAGCTTTCAATGCCGATTTCGATGGTGACCAGATGGCGGTACATCTTCCATTGTCTGTAGAAGCTCAGGCAGAGTGTAGATTTATGCTTCTTTCACCTAACAACTTACTTAAGCCATCTGATGGTGGTCCTGTTGCTGTTCCTTCACAGGATATGGTACTTGGTATCTACTACCTTACACAGGAAAGACCTGGTGTTAAGGGTGAAGGTAAGATATTCAAGAGTGTTAATGAAGCACTTCTTGCTTATGAGAATGGAATTATAACACTTCATTCTAAGATTAAAGTTAAGATGACTAAGACTAATGCAGCTGGAGAAGAGATTTCAGGTGTTGTAGAGTCTACACTTGGTAGATTTATTTTCAATGAAATACTTCCTCAGGATTTAGGATATGTAGATAGAAGCAAGGAAGAGAATTTACTTCTTCCAGAAGTTGATTTCCATGTAGGAAAGAAACAGTTAAAGGATATTTTACAGCACGTTATCAATACACATGGTACAACAAGAACTGCTGAAGTTCTTGATGATATTAAGGCTATGGGTTACAAGTATTCTACTAGAGCGGCTATGACAGTTTCTATTTCGGAGATGACAGTGCCACCAGTTAAGAAGCAGCTTATAGCTGATGCTGAAAAGAAGGTTGAACAGATTAACATTAACTACAACAGAGGTCGTTCAACTGATGAAGAAAGATATAAGAATGTTATCAGAGTATGGCAGGAAACAGATAAGACATTGCTTGATGCACTTCTTTCTGGTCTTGATAAGTATAATAACATCTTTATGATGGCTGACTCTGGTGCCCGTGGTTCTAACCAGCAGATTAAGCAGCTTGCAGGTATGCGTGGTCTTATGGCAGATACTTCAGGTCATACAATCGAACTTCCAATCAAGTCTAACTTCCGTGAAGGTCTTGATGTACTGGAATACTTCATTTCAGCCCATGGTGCTCGTAAGGGTCTTTCAGATACAGCCCTTAGAACAGCCGATTCAGGTTACCTTACAAGACGTCTTGTAGATGTTTCTCAGGATCTTATTATAAGAGAGACTGATTGCAGCGTTGGTAAGATAATACCTGGTATGTATGTTTATTCATTTGTTAACGATAGAGCTACTAATTCAAGTGATGCCAAGGAAGATATTCTTGAGCCATTACAGGAACGTATTACTGGAAGATATCTTGCAGAAGATATCAAAGACCCAGCTACAGGAGAGATTATTGTTGCAGCTAACCACCTTGTAACTCCTAAGAGAGCCGCAGCTATCATTAAGACCGGTGTAACACAGGTTAAGATAAGAACTATTCTTACTTGCCGTTCACACATCGGTGTATGTGCTAAGTGTTATGGTTCTAACCTTGCAACAGGTCAGGCAGTTCAGATTGGTGAAGCAGTTGGTATTATCGCTGCCCAGTCTATCGGTGAGCCTGGTACACAGCTTACTATGAGAACTTTCCATACTGGTGGTGTTGCCGGTGATAACATTACTCAGGGTCTTCCTAGAGTAGAGGAACTTTTCGAGGCAAGAAAGCCAAAGAGCCTTGCAGTCCTTGCAGAATTCGGTGGTGTTGTTAGCTTCTCTAAGACAGAGAAGAAGACAGATATTGTAATTACTGATGATGAGGGTAACTCAAAAGCTTATCCTGTATCAAGGGATACAAGAGTTAAGGTTCAGGAAGGACAGGTTGTTGTTAAGGGTGAAGAAATCACAGAAGGTTCAGAGAACCCACATGATATCGTTAGAATCCTTGGTGTAAGAGCTGTTCAGGATTATATGCTTCGTGAAGTTCAGAAGGTTTATCGTATTCAGGGTGTTGATATTAATGATAAGCATATTGAACTTATTGTTAGACAGATGCTTAAGAAGATAGTTATTGAATCTGCTGGTGATTCAGATTTCTTACCTGGTTCACAGGTTGATACTCTTGAATTCACAGAGGTTAATGAAAAGCTTGAAGAAGAAGGTAAGAGAAAAGCAACTGGTACACCAATTATTCTTGGTATTACTAAGGCATCACTTGCTACTAATTCATTCCTTTCAGCTGCTTCATTCCAGGAGACAACAAAGGTTCTTACTGATGCAGCTATTAATGGTAAGGTTGACCCACTTATCGGTCTTAAAGAAAATGTTATCATTGGTAAGCTTATACCTGCTGGTACAGGTATGAAGAGATACCAGAATGTTGAACTTGACACAGCAGCAGCTTATGATGAGATTGAAGAGTCAGATGATGAAGTGTTAAGCTTTACTGAAGATTCAGATGAAACACTTGATTTTACAGAAAATGTAGATACATTAGATGCTGATGTCGAAGTTAGCGATGATGCTGATGTAACAGAAGATACAGAAGCGTAAGATAATAAATATAGAAGCCGTTATCCTTAGGAAAGCGGCTTCTTTTTTGTTTTATAAAATATCAATAACAAGGACAGCATAGTAATGTGATATTTTAGTAATATTTCTAATAATAAATTTTTGAAAAACTCTTGACGAATTTATTCTAAAAATATATACTAAATAAGCGTGCGAATAAGCAAGTCCTTATTTATGTACGCTGATTATAAAGATGAGCAGTTTAAGAGGACAGGCTCACGCATTTTCTTAGTGATTATACTAAGTGCAACCATTCATTATTCTAATTCCGGGAGGTGAAAAAGGAATGCCAACATTTAACCAGTTAGTAAGACAGGGAAGAAAGTCAACAGTTAAGAAGTCTACAGCACCAGCTCTTCAGAAGGGATATAACTCACTTCAGAAGAAGGCTACAGACGTATCTGCACCACAGAAGAGAGGTGTTTGTACAGCTGTTAAGACTGCAACACCTAAGAAGCCTAACTCAGCTCTTAGAAAGATCGCCAGAGTACGTCTTTCTAATGGAATTGAAGTTACTTCATATATTCCAGGTGAGGGCCACAATCTTCAGGAACATAGCGTTGTTCTTATCAGAGGTGGTAGAGTTAAGGATTTACCAGGTACAAGATATCATATTATCAGAGGTACACTTGATACAGCAGGTGTAGCAAAGAGAAGACAGGCACGTTCTAAGTACGGTGCTAAGAGACCTAAGGATGCTAAGTAATTCATAAAGAATTAAGCATCATAAGTCTGTGATTGATTTACAGGGTAAGTCAGAATATTTGCAGATTATTGCATACAATAATTTACGAACAATTAAATTAATTAGTGCCGGAGTTAGATTAATCCGAAGGTTGCAGGTTTAAGATATACGGCGCGAACACAATTTAATTTGTGAGTACCGATGAATTAATGAAACGTCGTGATGTGTCAGGCTGATGAAGCTGTAAGGCGTTCATTAGTGCTAACAATGACGACAATACAATGTTAAGGAGGGAAGAACCGTGCCACGTAAAGGACATACTCAGAAGAGAGATGTATTAGCAGATCCTATTTACAATAACAAGGTGGTTACTAAGCTTATCAACAACATTATGCTTGATGGTAAGAGAGGAGTAGCACAGAAGATTGTATACGGAGCATTTGACAGAGTCGCAGCTAAGACTGAAAGACCTGCTTTAGAAGTATTCGAAGAGGCTATGAACAATATTATGCCAGTTCTCGAAGTAAAGGCTAGACGTATCGGTGGAGCAACATACCAGGTACCTATCGAAGTTAAGCCAGATAGAAGACAGGCTTTAGCTCTTCGTTGGATGACAACATTCTCAAGAGCAAGAGGCGAGAAGACTATGGAAGAAAGACTCGCTAATGAGATTCTTGATGCAGCTAATAACACAGGTGCATCTGTAAAGAGAAAAGAAGATATGCACAAGATGGCAGAAGCAAACAAGGCTTTTGCTCATTACAGATTCTAATAATAATTATAGGAGGTTTTATCCATGGCTGGAAGAGAATATCCATTAGAGAGAACCAGAAATATCGGAATCATGGCTCATATTGATGCTGGTAAGACAACATTAACAGAGCGTATCCTTTATTATACTGGTGTTAACCACAAGATTGGTGATACTCATGAAGGTACTGCTACTATGGACTGGATGGCCCAGGAGCAGGAAAGAGGTATCACAATCACTTCAGCTGCTACAACATGTCACTGGACACCTGAAAAAGAAGGTAAGCCAGATAAGACACAGCCAGAGTATCGTATTAATATTATTGATACTCCTGGTCACGTTGATTTCACAGTTGAAGTTGAGCGTTCACTTAGAGTACTTGATGGTGCTGTAGGTGTATTCGATGCACAGAACGGTGTTGAACCACAGTCAGAGAACGTATGGCGTCAGGCTGATAAGTACAACGTACCACGTATGGCATTCATGAACAAGATGGATAAGATGGGTGCAGATTTCTTCGGATCATGCAACCAGCTTATTACTAAGCTTGGAAAGAACCCTGTACTTGTACAGATTCCTATCGGTAAGGAAGACGAGTTCAAGGGTATCATCGACTTATTTGAAATGAAGGCTTATATCTTCAATGGCGATAAGGGTGATGATATTGAAGTTGGTGAAATTCCAGCTGATTTAAAGGATCAGGCAGAAGAATACCACGATAAGCTTATCGAGCAGTGTGCTGAACTTGATGAAGACCTTATGGAGAAGTTCTTTAATGATGAAGAACTTACAGTTCCAGAATTAAAGGCAGCTTTAAGAAAGGGTACTATCGAAGGTACAGCTATTCCTTGTCTTTGCGGTACAGCTTACAAGAACAAGGGTGTTCAGAAGCTTCTTGATGCAGTTATCGAATATATGCCAGCTCCTACAGATATCCCAGATATCACAGGTGTTGATGAAGACGGTAATGAAGTGACTAGAAAGTCATCTGATGATGAACCTTTCTCAGCTCTTGCATTCAAGATTATGACAGATCCATTCGTTGGTAAGTTAGCATTCTTCAGAGTTTACTCAGGTACATTAAACGGTGGTTCATATGTACTTAATGCTAATAAGAACAAGAAGGAAAGAGTTGGACGTATTCTTCAGATGCACGCCAACCAGAGAAAAGAAATAGATAAGGTTTACTCAGGAGATATCGCTGCTGCAGTAGGTCTTAAGATAACAGTTACAGGTGATACAATCTGTGATGAGCAGCATCCAGTTATCTTAGAGTCTATGGAATTCCCAGAGCCAGTTATCGAACTTGCTATTGAGCCAAAGACTAAGAATGACCAGGGTAAGATGGGTGAAGCTTTAGCAAAGCTTGCTGAAGAAGATCCTACATTCCGTGCTCATACAGATCAGGAAACAGGTCAGACAATCATCGCTGGTATGGGTGAGCTTCACCTTGATATCATCGTTGACAGACTTCTTCGTGAATTCAAGGTAGAAGCTAATGTAGGTGCACCTCAGGTTGCTTACAGAGAATGCTTTACAAAGCCAGTTGATATCGATAGCAAATATGCTAAGCAGTCAGGTGGACGTGGTCAGTATGGTCACTGTAAAGTACGTTTCTCACCACTTGAAGCTAACGTTGATAAGTTCGATGTTGAGACAAAGAATACAGTATTAATTAATGAACCTCCAGTTCTCTTCTGTGAGTCTTCAGTAGTTGGTGGTGCTATTCCTAAGGAATACATTCCTTCAGTTGCTGATGGTATCAGAGAAGCTGCTAACTCAGGTATCTTAGCTGGATTCCCAGTTCTTGGACTTAGAGCAGATATCTATGATGGATCTTATCATGAAGTCGATTCATCAGAAATGGCATTCCACATTGCTGGTTCTATGGCATTCAAGGATGCTATGGCTAAGGCAGCTCCAGCACTTCTTGAGCCTATTATGAAGGTTGAAGTTACAATGCCAGAAGAATATATGGGTGATGTTATCGGTGATATCAACTCACGTAGAGGACGTATTGAAGGTATGGAAGACATCAGTGGTGGTAAGATGGTTAAGGCTTTCGTTCCACTTTCAGAGATGTTCGGATATGCTACAGACCTTCGTTCTAAGACACAGGGTCGTGGTAACTACTCTATGTTCTTCGATAAGTATGAGCAGGCTCCAAAGTCTGTTCAGGACAAGGTTATCGCTTCAAGAGCTAAATAATTAGTCTTTAAGTGATATATGATAGTTAGAAGTGTCTGGCTGATGTCAGATGACTTAATAATTATCTTAATTATATAATGTACTGCGGAATACGGGTTACTGTATTTCGCAGTGGTATATATCAGGCAGATTTGTGTATATAATAAATATGTAAATTTGCCGTATAATTCAGATAAAAGTATTGGTTTACTATGCTTTTACTCAAAATATAGTTGAAATATTCTTTAAAAGATAATATAATAGATTTCAGCTATGAGAAGTCTGCTTGCAGACAAATATTCTATTTAATTAATTAGGAGGATTTTAAACAATGGCAAAGGCTAAATTTGAAAGAACAAAACCACATTGCAACATTGGTACAATTGGACACGTAGATCACGGTAAGACAACTCTTACAGCTGCTATCACAAAGACTCTTCATGAGAGACTTGGTACAGGTGAAGCTGTTGCATTTGAAAATATCGATAAGGCTCCAGAAGAAAGAGAAAGAGGTATCACAATCTCTACAGCTCACGTTGAGTACGAAACAGAGAAGAGACACTATGCACACGTTGACTGCCCAGGCCATGCTGACTATGTAAAGAACATGATCACTGGTGCTGCTCAGATGGATGGTGCTATCCTCGTTGTTGCTGCTACTGATGGTGTTATGGCTCAGACAAGAGAGCATATCCTTCTTGCTCGTCAGGTTGGCGTTCCTTACGTAGTAGTATTCATGAACAAGTGTGATATGGTTGATGATCCAGAACTTCTTGAATTAGTTGATATGGAAATCAGAGAACTTCTTAACGAATATGATTTCCCAGGCGATGATACACCAATCATCCAGGGTTCAGCTCTTAAGGCTCTTGAAGATCCAAACAGCGAATGGGGTGATAAGATTCTTGAACTTATGCACACAATCGATGAGTATGTTCCAGATCCACAGAGAGATACAGATAAGCCATTCCTTATGCCTATCGAAGATATCTTCTCTATCACAGGTCGTGGTACAGTTGCTACTGGTAGAGTAGAAAGAGGTGTTCTTAAGGTTAACGAGGAAGTTGAAATCGTTGGTATCCACGAAGACATCCGTAAGGTTGTTGTAACTGGTATCGAAATGTTCAGAAAGCTCCTTGATGAAGCAGAACCAGGTGATAACATTGGTGCTCTTCTTAGAGGTGTTCAGAGAGATGAGATCCAGAGAGGACAGGTTCTTTGTAAGCCAGGTTCAATCACACCACACCACAAGTTTACAGCTCAGGTTTACGTATTAACAAAGGACGAAGGTGGACGTCATACTCCATTCTTCAACAACTACAGACCACAGTTCTACTTCAGAACAACTGATGTTACTGGTGTTTGCGAACTTCCAGCTGGTACAGAAATGTGCATGCCTGGTGATAACGTAGAAATGACAGTTGAACTTATCCATAACGTAGCTATGGAGCAGGGCCTTCGTTTCGCTATCCGTGAGGGTGGTAGAACAGTTGGTTCTGGTGCTGTTGCTACAATCATTGAATAATTGTTATTTATTATAGTAATTTTAAGGGTTTCCGAGATTTTTCGGAAGCCCTTTTTTTTGTTCTGAAATAAATGAAAAAATAGCAAAATAAGTTTAATAGCGGTGACTAAACGATGTCATAAAACAAATAATCTTTAAACAAAATTGAAACAAATAATATTCTATTTTGTAAATACTATGTCTTCTTCGGCATAGATCCTAATAAGTGATGATTACTCTATAAATTTAATTTTGTCATTTTTGATACAAGAAAGGATTGCTGTTACAGCATCAGACTCATTTATAAAATCTACAGTTTATCGATAGTAGGTCTTATTTATAATATGGTTGGTTGTTAATAGAGTATTTCAACAGGCAATCACACAGGTGCTATTGTCAATTTACGATGAACAAGTTAGAAAAAATTTATCGTAATAAATAAGTGAAAGTAAAATTATTAAATATTTTTTTAATGTTTATAAGACTATATAAATGATATGATGTGAGTGTCAAAAGTGAATTTTGTCACTCGCTGTTGTATCAGGATTGCTACATTGCTATGCAATTCACACATACGTTATGATATAGCAAACAAAAAATGAAGCGACTGTAAAACAAGATGGTAGATAAAATACAAAATAGAATAATAGATTAAAGGGGTAAAAAGGTATGACTGCTAAAGAACTTATGAAACAATGCGAAGCTGAAGAAAAAGAATTGAAATTCAGGGAGTTTTCATCAGAAACAGCACTTGCAATTGGGATGGCACTTATAGAAGAAGCGAAAAAACGTGACAATAAAATATGTATAGATATTGCAATAGCCGGAAGAAGATTGTTTCATTATTCCAGTGATGGTAATGCTGTAAGTAATGATATTATGATTGAGCGTAAAAAAAAGACGGCGATGCATACTGGACATAGTTCATTATGGGCACACTATATGCTTGAGGATTGCGGTATGAATATTAAAGAAAAATGGGCTTTAGAACCATCAGAGTATGCACAGGTAGGAGGCGCGTTTCCAATAAGACTTGAGAATTGCCAGACAGTAATAGGTACAATAACATGCTCTGGTTTTAATCATGAACAGGATCATAGTATTATTATAGATGTTTGTAGAAAACTGAAAAGAGAAAGTGTTTTGTAAATTAATTGATATTATTTATTTTCAGGAGGTATGAAGCTTATATGGGTAAGTATCATTTTATAATAATAGGCTCAGGCTGGCGTTCACTTTATTATGTCAGAATAGCAAAAGCAATGCCGGATATATTACGTCTTGATGCGATGTATTGCAGGACACAGGAAAAAGCAGATAAGATGGCAGAAGAATTCAGTATACACACTACAACTTCTATAGAAGAGTGTGTAGGTTATAAACCGGATTTTGCTGTTGTAGCAGTGAATAAAACAAGTATCTGTGATGTTTCAATAGAATGGATGGATAGAGGAATAACTGTTCTATCTGAGACACCAGCAGCATTGGATATGGATTCGCTTAAAAAGTTATACAGATATCATATGTCTGATGATAAAACAGATAAGAAACAGGTTGTTGCTGAACAATACAGGGAATATCCATATAATAAAGCACGGATTAATCTTGTTAATAGTGGTGTACTTGGCGATATCAGTTGTCTGAATATATCCATTGCACACGAATATCACGGTTTCAGTCTTATAAGAGCATATCTTGGTATAAAACCGGATGAAAACTACACGGTGTCAGGTAAAATATATGAATTTCCGACAACTCAGACACTTACGAGATATGACAAATTTACAGATGGCAGAACAGCTCCTAAAAAAAGATGTGTAGCAGTATTTGAGTTTGAGAGCGGAAAGGTTGCATGGTATGATTTTGACTCTGAGCAGTACCGCTCACCTATCAGAAAGAATATGATAAAGGTGCAGGGTGTCAGAGGGGAACTTATTAACAATGAGCTGTATTATCTTGATGATAAAAATGAAGGACAGTATCAAAAGATTGTGACAGATGTGAATGCAACGCACACCAAAGATACTAATCCTAACTTGTCTATCGTTCGTGAAATAGAGAAAATAATGTGTGGTGAAAATGTATTGTATGAACCGGAATTAGGGATGCGTGGTTTGTCAGAAGATGAAACTGCAATAGCAGGTCTTATGATAGGAACAGCAAAGTATAGCAGAGGTGAGGCAGAATCACCATATAGCATGGAAGATGCATTTGCAGATGCGTATGCGGCAATATTGCTTGATGAAGCAGTAAGGACAAGTAATAAGGTAAGTAGCTGTATTGAAAAGATATGTATAGCTAAAATAAATAAATATTTTAATAATATATTATGAATTCAGAAAATATTTGTTAAAGAAGTAGAAAGGAATATTACATATTATGTCAGATAAAATATTAAGAGCAGCTCTTATAGGTGTTGGAAATATGGGAAAAAAATATGTACAGATGATAGTATCAGGTGAGGTATCCAATATAAAACTAACAGCAGTAGTTATACGAAGAGATGAACTTATGGAATGGGGAGAGACTCTTGTAAATACTGATGGTGAATATGTGAAAATATTCAGAAGTGCAGATGATATGTTTAAAGCAGAAGATGTAGATACATTATTTGATGCAGTAATTATAGCAACTCCTCATAAAACGCATGCTAAGCTTGCGGTACAGGCATTTTCGCTAGGAAAGGATGTCTTGTGCGATAAGCCGGCAGCATCAGATATAGGAGAAGCACTTACTATGAATGAAGCAGCTAAAAAGAGTGGAAGAATATATGGTATGGTGTTTCATCAGAGATTATATCCTAAGTATATGAAGATTAAGAGTATGATTGATGCAGGTGAGCTGGGAGAACTAAGAAGGGTGAATCTTATTAATTCAAGATATTTAAGAACATCATATTATCATCATTCTGGCGCATGGAGAAGTAGTTTTACAGGTGAAGGCGGCGGCGCACTTATTAACCAGGGACAGCATATTCTTGATATGTTCCAGTATCTTTTTGGTATGCCGCAGAGAATGTTTGCACTTATACCATTTGGCAAATATAATGATTTTGCAGTAGATGATGAAGATACTATTATTATGGATTATGATAATGGCATGACGGCTTCATTTGTACTGACAACAGGAGAAGCGTGTCATGAAGAAAGACTGGAAATAATAGGAACAAAAGCAAAGCTGCTGCTTGAAGATAATACACTTACTATAACAAGACATCAGGATGTAGAAGAGTATATAAAAACGGAGATGGTTAATTCAAGGGAAAATATGCAATATGTGAAAGAAACAATTGAGTTTCCAAAGGCACCAGAGCCATATATAGAGCTGCTTGAAAGATTTGCCAGAGCTTCCTTAGAACATAATGATACATATCTTGTGGCGAAAGGAGATGAAGGAATCAATTCCCTGATGTTGTGTGCAGGAGCTTATTATTCAGCATGTAATGGTATCCAGGTTAAGCTTCCGGTTGGCGCGGAGGATTATAGCAGACTTATGGAAGAACTGATTATGAAGGAAAAGAGCATAAAGAATAATATATAAAAAATAATACAAGAAAAATAATATAATAAAATATAGTATAAAATGCTGCCACATAAAATGGCAGCATTTTAATTGGTAATTAATATTCAGAACCGCACCATCTTCCAGAAGCTCCACAAGGAAGCACAAGTCCGTTAGCGGATACAGGAAGTCCGACTTCATTAGAACTACAGTAGCCGTCAAAATCTTTAAGTTCTGTGCTTAACATATAAGTAAGAACTGCTGGCTGAAGTCCTGTTGTGTAGGAGTTGATAAGGAAGAATAATGGCTTGTCAGAAAGAAGCTTTGCACACAGCTTAACAAGTGGGTGTATAGCTTCTTCTATTTTCCATATCTCGCCCTTAGGACCTCTGCCATATGATGGAGGGTCCATAATAATAGCATCGTAGTGATTGCCACGTCTTATTTCTCTTTCAACAAATTTAACACAGTCATCGACTATCCAGCGGATAGGCTTGTCAATAAGTCCTGATGATGTGGCATTTTCTTTAGCCCACGCAATTATTCCCTTAGAGGCATCAACGTGTGTAACATGAGCACCAGCGGCTGCACAGGCAAGAGTAGCACCACCAGTGTAGGCAAACAAGTTAAGAACCTTTATCTGTCTGTCAGGTTCATTATCTTTAGCTTTCTTTATAATTTCAGAGAACCAGTCCCAGTTGGCTGCCTGCTCAGGGAATATTCCTGTGTGCTTAAAGCTGAATGGCTTTAAGTTAAATGTAAGAGGAACATCAACAGAAGGACTTTCGTATTTTATTGTCCATGCTTTGTGGCAGGTCGAAGAATTCCCATTCGCCGCCTCCCTTAGAGCTTCTGTGATAATGTCCATTCATATGTTTCCATCTGTTGTCGTTCTTAGGAGTGTCCCATATAACCTGTGGGTCTGGGCGGACAAGAATGTAATCGCCCCAGCGTTCAAGCTTTTCTCCACAGGATGTATCTATAACTTCATAATCTTTCCAATTATCTGCAACAAACATATTGTAATTAAGTCCTTTCTTGTTTAAGCATATATATTAAGTATATAACAGATTGTATGGTTGGGGCAATCAAAAAGTACAGCGATTAGGATATAATTAACGTATGGTAGTGTATAATAATCATTTAATACAGTGATTAGGATATAATTAATGTGCGGCGGTATGTAATATGTTAAATGTATAGTTGTGCATATATTGCGTAACTTGAAAAATATACCATTTTACTGTAACATATAACAGACAAAAAATATAAATTGTTATATGGTATTAGTGTTAAAAGTAACTATTGATAATTGCATAATATATATAAGGAAAGGAAAATGCACATTTGAAAAATATATCTTTTAAAACAGCAAAGAATGATATTATAGCAGGAATTATTGTGGCGTTAGTGTCAATACCAATATCTATGGGGTATGCCCAGATAGCAGGGCTTCCAGCGGCATATGGACTGTATGGTTCGCTTATACCAGTGCTTATATATGCTTTTACAACAACATCACCACAGTTCGTATTTGGTGTAGATGCAACGCCGGCGGTGCTTGTAGGTGGTACGTTATCGGCACTTGGCGTTACTTCAGGCTCTGAGGAAGCGATGAAGCTTGTGCCGGTCATTACATTTGTTGTTGCAATATGGCTCTTGATATTCAGTCTTATTAAAGCAGGACGAATAGTTAATTACATATCAACGCCGGTTATGGGAGGTTTTATAAGTGGAATTGGTATTACAATAATACTTATGCAGGTTCCAAAGCTGTTTGGTGGTTCAGCAGGTACAGGAGAACTTATTGAACTGGGTATCCACATATGGGGACAGCTTCAATATTTTAATGTGTTATCGGCAGTTCTTGGATTTGGAACAGTTGTAATTATACTTGTTGCAAAGAAATATATTCCGAGGTTTCCAATGTCGGTTGTGCTTATGGTGCTTGGTGCAATGGCAACAGCATTTATACACATTGACAGATTAGGGGTTAAGCTTCTGCCTCACGTTGATTCGGGATTTCCGAAGCTTATGGTACCCGATTTTACATTATTAAAGACAGATACATCAGATATAATTATACTTGGACTTACCTGTGCACTTGTTATTATGGCACAGACACTGCTTGCCACTAATAACTATGCCAACAGATATGGATATAAGGTTGATAATAACAGAGAGGTGCTTGCTTATTCTTTAGCCAATATAGCTTCTTCGGTATCAGGAAGCTGCCCTCTTAACGGAAGCGTATCAAGAACAGGTATAGCTGACCAGTTTGGCTGTAAATCACAGCTTATGTCAGTTACAGCTTCAATTACAATGCTTGTTGTCGTGCTTTTTGCAACACCTGTGCTTGAATATCTTCCTGTGCCTATTCTTACAGGAATTGTCGTTGCTGCACTTATCGGAATAGTTGAATATAAGCTTGCTGATAAACTTAGAAAAGTCAACAGGGTGGAATTCTTTATATTTCTTGCGGCTATGTTTGGCGTATTATTATTTGGAACTATATATGGCGTTATTATAGGTGTTATTCTTTCATTTATAGCGGTAATAATAAGGGCAGTTGTTCCTCCAAGATCATTTCTTGGCTGTATACCAGGACACGAGGGTTTCTATAATCTTAACCGTAACAAGAACGCTTTGCAGATAGAACACACATTATTATATAGATTCAGTGGTAATCTTTTCTTTGCAAATGTGTCTACATTTTTGCAGGATATAGAAAATGCCATAAATGATGATACAAAGATTATAATAGTTGATGCGAGCGGTATCGGAAGCATAGATATAACAGCAGCAGACAGGCTTGTATCATTTAATAAAATATTAAAGGGTAAAGGAATACATTTTTATATAACTGAGCACGTTGACCATGTAAATGACCAGTTAAGGCAGTTGGGTGCTGGCTGTCTTGTTGAGGAAGGTGTCACAAGAAGAACAATATCGCTTGCTTTAAGAGATGCCGGTGTTGACAGGCCTTATCCGCTTGTTGGCAGTCCTGAGCAGGTTGCTGTACACGAGGATTTTATTGAGGATAACGAAAGGCTTGCAGAGATAGAGTGGGCGTTTGGCAAGGACGCCGCAGAATGGCTTGATAAATATGCCGTACAGGTTACAGATGACATTACAAGCAGTATTGATGTGGGGTCATCTGAGTTTGCGGAAAATGTTCTTGATAAGGCGGAAAGCAAGAATGCCTGGGGTAGAATTGGCTTATTTGATGAAGATGAACTTCTTGAGAGAGTTGAAATGCACTTATCTGAGCTTGCACAGAACAGCAATGCAGAAGAGTTAGAGGAGCATATTGAACAGAGAAGATTAAGGCTTGAGGCTAAGATTGCGAAGTTAAATCCGGATGCGTTAAAGCATTTAAGGGAACATAGAAAAGAAGTGTTACAGAGATTTAAAGAGAACAATCCAGAAGCGTATGCTCATATGATACAGCATAGAAAGGAACATATAAGCAGGCTGGAGAAAGAAAAGCCAGAGCTTGCTGCTAAGATGAAGGAATTCTATAAGCTTGATGATTAAACTGTCATATATCATTATATATAAGGGAAGGTTTTTATTGTGAATATATTAAATGTTGAAAAAGTGAGCAAAGCATTTGGTGAGAAAGTGCTTCTTGACAATGTCACACTTGGGATTAATAAGGGTGACAAGATCGGAATTATAGGAGTTAATGGAACTGGAAAGTCTACACTGCTTAAAATAATTGCCGGCATTGAAGAACCTGATGAGGGTAATATTATAAAAGGAAGAAAAGTTACTGTTACATATCTTGCACAGTCACCAGATTATATTAAAGATGAAAATGTACTTTCATATGTGCTTCGTGGCAAAGATTCATCGAATGAGCCAAAGGCGAAGGAAATACTTAATAAGCTGGGCATAGATGTATATGATGCTCCTATGGACAAGCTATCTGGTGGACAGAAAAAGAGGGTTGCATTGGCAAAAGTGTTAGTTGAACCTACAGAGGTACTTATACTTGATGAGCCGACTAATCATCTGGATAATGATATGGTTGTGTGGCTTGAGCGGTATATCAAGGCATTTAAGGGTGAACTTCTTATGGTAACGCACGACAGGTATTTCCTTGACAATGTAACTAACAAGATAGTTGAGATAGACCACGCAGATCTTTACAGTTATGACTCTAATTATTCAGGATTCCTTGAATTAAAGACTGAAAGAGAACAGATGGAAAGAGCTACAGAGGCTAAAAGACAGAACACATTAAGAAGAGAACTTGAGTGGATAAGGAGAGGCTGTCAGGCACGTTCAACCAAGCAGCAGGCAAGAATAGATCGTTTTGAAGATATGAAAGAAGCTTCAAGACAGGCAAGAGCTAAGTTTGACAAAAGCCTTATGGATATGAGCTCTGTAAGCAGACGTCTTGGAAGAAAGACAATAGAACTTAACAATATAACTAAAGCTTATAATGGACATACATACATTAATGATTTTACATACATTTTCTTAAGGGATGACCGAATAGGTATAATTGGAAGCAATGGCTGTGGCAAGTCTACACTTATGAAGATAATAACAGGACAGATACAGCCTGACAGTGGAAGTGTTGAGATAGGCGATACAGTTCATATAGGCTATTTTATGCAGGAGAATGAGCCTCTTGATGAGAATCAGACAGTGCTTGAGTTCGTAAGAAGCATAGGCGAGTATGTGCAGACGGTTGATGGAAAAGCAACAGCAAGCCAGATGTGTGAGAAGTTCCTGTTCCCGCCTAAGCAGCAGTGGACACCAATAAGAAAGCTGTCTGGAGGAGAAAAGAGAAGACTGTATCTTTTAAGTGTGCTTATGAGTGCACCTAATGTACTCATACTTGATGAGCCAACCAATGACCTGGATATTGAAACGCTTGAAGTATTAGAGGATTATCTTGATGGGTTTGCAGGAATTGTAATTACTGTTTCTCACGATAGATATTTTCTTGACAGGACGGTTGATAGAATATTTGCATTTGAGGCTGGAGGGCACCTTACACAGTATGAAGGAGGTTATTCAGACTATAAAGAAAAATGTGTTTCTTCTATATATAATGCGTCAGAAAATGGAGTTTCAAAAAGTAATTTATCATTAGGCAGTAATAGTGTAGTGGCAGGTGTAGATGTAACAGCAGGAGGCACGGCAGCAGGAAGAGTATTAGGTGGCGATACGGATAGTGTGCAGAAGGCTGTATCTGGCAGTAAGACACTTACAAGCAAGGAATATAATAAGTCAAGAAGCGAACGTCTTAAGTTTACTTATAAGGAACAGAAAGAGTACGAAACTATTGATGATGATATAGCGGCATTGGAAAATGATATAGAAAGAATAGATGCAGAGATGTCTAAGTGTGCAACTGATTACGGAAAGCTTAATGACTTATCTAAGGAGAAGGCTGAAAAAGAACAACAGCTTGAGGAAAAGATGGACAGGTGGGTTTATCTTAATGATCTTGCGGAAAGAATTGCAAACCAGTAAAAGGTGTGTGTAAATAAAGCAGAAATGTTTATAAATATTCATTAAATAATGCATATTGTGGATAAATAACAACTAAAATGGATAATAATTAAACCAGAAAAATATTACATGATTGTACTAAAAAAAAAACAATAAAATAATATTTTTCTGGTTGATTTTATAGTAGGGGTAGTGTATATTAATACTTGCTGTGACATTGATAGCGTAGAAGCGTGAGGTTGCTATCCGTGAGGGTAGGTTTTCCGTGGAGCGAATGTCAAGGCCGGTAAGTCCGGCGAAGAATCTGGCGACAAGTCACTGTACCTAATATCATCTGCAAGATGCAGAAATGACACGTTGGTTAATCGGGATATACCAATAGCGGTTTCTCGATACGCGTGGGAGTGTGTACAGTCACCGCTTGTCGTGCTTAAACAATAAAGTGCGAAGGAGGCGACTTTTTTTATGGCAAATCAGGTAATAAGAATTACACTGAAAGCTTATGATCATCAGTTAATCGATCAGTCAGCTAAGAAAATCATCGAAACTGCTAAGAAGACAGGAGCAAATGTGAGTGGTCCAGTACCTCTTCCAACAAAGAAGGAAGTAGTTACAATCCTTAGAGCTGTTCACAAGTATAAGGATTCAAGAGAACAGTTTGAACAGAGAACTCATAAGAGACTCATCGATGTATTATCACCATCTCAGAAGACTGTAGATGCATTATCTAAATTAGAAATGCCAGCTGGTGTATTCATCAACCTTAAGGTAATGAACTAATCATTACACAATTTTTCATTATTATTTAAGAGCAATAATCCTAAGGGTTTAATATAGAAGTAACGATACACGAAAGTGTAGCACAGTGGTGCGGGTTCCACTTATATTAGCTGTTCTAGGATGACAGGATGCGCTGTGCAAGCGTTATATATCGGGCGTTGAAACCGAAAGAAAACCGCAGGTTTTTCTTTCAGATGAATATGCTCGAGCGAGCATATTCATCTTGTCCGCTGTAGATTAAACAGGAGGAATATCAATGAAGAAGGCAATTTTAGCTACAAAAGTCGGAATGACTCAAATCTTCAATGAAGACGGTGTTTTAACACCTGTAACTGTTCTTCAGGCTGGTCCTTGTGTTGTAACACAAGTTAAGACAGTAGAGAACGACGGTTACGATGCAGTTCAGGTTGGTTTTGCTGACATTAGAGAAAAGTTAGTAAACAAGCCTGTTAAAGGACATTTTGATAAGGCAGAGGTTCCTTACAAGAGATTCTTAAGAGAATTTAAGTTTGAAAATGCTTCAGAATACTCAGTAAAGGATGAAATCAAAGCTGATATCTTCGCAGCAGGCGATAAGGTAGATGCAACTGCTATTTCAAAGGGTAAAGGTTTCCAGGGCGCAATCAAGAGATTAGGCCAGTCAAGAGGACCTATGGCTCATGGTTCTAAGTTCCACAGACATCAGGGTTCAAACGGATCAGCAACAACACCTGGTAGAGTATTCAAGGGAAAAGGAATGCCTGGACATATGGGTTCTAAGAGAATCACAATCCAGAATCTTGAAGTAGTAAGAGTTGATGTTGAAAACAACGTAATATTGATGAGCTTTCGGATGGCAATCATGATGGCTGCCAGAAAACCGCCGGCTGCAGAAACTCCGCCGAGAACGGACGATATGCGAAGCGGAATTACAGAATAGTTCCAGTAGGCAAGCCACAATTTG
>ENA-OQHL01000264-OQHL01000264.1-human-gut-metagenome-genome-assembly--contig:-NODE-264-length-42133-cov-5.694353_pt1 | contig 42133 bp, 19 predicted proteins | sample MGYA00242565_ERZ504723 | MGnify/ENA primary metagenome ERZ504723 (study PRJEB26092, sample SAMD00036211) | human gut metagenome | host: Homo sapiens | study: EMG produced TPA metagenomics assembly of... | reverse complement strand
TACTTTCAGTTTTACCTTGCCGTTCAGTGTGTCCACGGTTTCTTCACCACCCAGTACGGCGGTGTAGAGGCTAAGCGGAGCATTGATATATAAATCATTCCCCAGACGTTTGAATACAGGATCGTCTACATTTCGGAAGACTCGCCCAGGGCGGCTACAATCACGTCGGCACCGGAGGCTACCTTCAAAGCTTCGTCCAGCAGTTCCTTATCCGTACGGTTGTCCCGGCTCAGCGATCGGCCGAATAGGGTGGCGCGTTCCTCGTAGGCTACATCACCGATGAGGTTGCTGCCTTTGGCGTAGGTGATGTTCACCCGGCCGGCTGTCATTTCTTTCAATCCTTCGTACAGAGAGGGATAGTCGTCCAGGCGTGCGGCAACACTCCAGGTACCGGGCATGTTGCTGCGGGTATTGCCCAGGGGGCCGATGACGGCGACGGTGCCTTGCTTCTCCAAAGGAAGGACGGGACGAGAAGACTTCTTGCCTTGTCCCTCAAAAGGTTCGTTTTTCAGCAGCACAAAGCTTTCGGCGGCAATCCGGCGTGCGGCGTCGCGGTGCTCGCGCGTGAAGATGTCGCGTGCGGGACGGCTGAGGTCGCAGTATTTGTAAGGGTCATCGAACAGCCCTAACTTGTATTTCGCTTCAAGGATGCGGCGGCAGGCTGCATCCAGCGTCTTCATGGTTATTTTGCCTTCGGTGAGCGACTTTTTCAACGTGCCCACGAAACCTTCGCTCACCATATCCATGTCCACACCGGCGTTGAGCGCACGGGCGGAAACGGTCTGCAGGTCACCGATGCCGTGCTCCACCATTTCGGAGATACCGGTAAAGTCGGTCACCACAAAACCGTTGAAGCCCCATTGTTTGCGCAGCACGTCTGTCATCAGCCAGCGGTTGGCGGTGGCGGGCACACCGTCCACTTCGTTGAAAGAGGCCATTACACTGCCCACTCCGGCATGGACGGCTGCTTCATAGGGGTACATGTATTCGTTGAACATGCGGTTGCGGCTCATGTCTACGGTGTTGTAGTCGCGTCCGGCTTCTCCGGCACCGTACAGTGCGAAGTGCTTGACGCATGCCATGATTTCGTCGTTCCGTTTCAGTTGGTCGTTCAGGTCTTTTCCCTGATACCCCAACACCATGGCGCGGGCGATGGCACCTCCGAGGAACGGGTCTTCGCCCGAACCCTCGGATACACGTCCCCAGCGTGGGTCACGGCTGATGTCTACCATCGGACTGAATGTCCATGAGATACCGTCGGCACTGGCTTCGATGGCGGCGATGCGGGCAGACTGCCCGATGGCTGCCATGTCCCACGTGCAGGAGAGGCCGAGGGGGATGGGGAAGATGGTCTCATAGCCATGTATCACATCCATGCCGAACAGCAGGGGGATGCCCAGGCGGGAGTTCTCTACGGCCAGTTTCTGTACGTCGCGTATCTTGGCCACTCCTTTCAGATTGAAAAGCCCTCCCACGAGCCCCTGCTCAATCTTCTTGGCCACGTCGCTGCTCTTTGCCTGACCGGTGGTGATTTCTCCGGTCACGGGCAGGTTGAGCTGGCCGATTTTCTCTTCCACAGTCATCCGGCGCATCAGTGCGTCGATGAAGCGGTCCATGTCCTGCGGAGACTTCTGCGCCTGCACGGTGACGCCTATTAAAGCGGTCGCGAGCAGCAGACTTGTTCTCTTGAAAATTTTCTTCATATTCATATTGAATTAATTGTTTGTAAGTATGTTCCTTTCATTGTTTTTAGATTGCCGTCACTCTATTGCAGTGGCGCTATGACTTCTTTGCAACGGTGCTGCAATTTCTCTGCAGTGATACTGCAAACGATTTGCAGCGCTACTGCAACACTTTTGCAGTGCCACTGCAAAAAGTTTGCAGCTCTTTGCAGTAGCAATGCTTTGATTGAAAGCAAGTTATGAAATAGACCTTTTGCCATTGATTGGGTCGGCTGTTTCCTTTGGCCGGGTATCAATAGTCGGGGTTCTGTACCAGTACTCCGTTCGATTTGTCTATCTCTGTCTGGGGCAGAGGCAGTAGTGCATTCTTGTCCTGGTAATTCTTTCCGGCAGCTTGCAGCACTTCTTTGGCAATGCCCCAGCGCACGAGGTCGTAGAAGCGGTCGGGTTCCAATGCCAGCTCTACGCGGCGTTCGTGGCGAATGGCGTCACGCAGCACGGACTGGCTGGCAGATTCTACCTTCGGAAGCACGTCTGCCAGTGTGCCGCGGGCATGGGCGCGTACTTGTTCCAGATACCCGGCGGCTTCGCCCGTCAGCCCTTTCTCGTTGGCGGCTTCGGCAGCCATCAGCAGCACGTCCGGATAGCGGATGAGGCGGATGTTTACCCAGAAACCCATACGGCTGTACTTGCGGCGCAGTGTCGGGTCCGTGTAGGCCTTCTTGTTGAAGTAGGCACCCATGGCGGTGGATACGGGTGACTCGCCATAAGGCTGGTTGGTATTCTCCGGTGTGATGGGCTCGTCCGTGCTGCGGCGGAAGTAGAGCAATGTGGCGTTCCGGCGCGGGTCGCCCGGCTCAAAGGCTTCTCCCATCAGTTTGGTGGCCATGTGCCAGCCCCATCCCAGGTCCCACTCGCCGGCTCCGCGCACCCCTTGCACCTGGCAGAACTGGCTGCCGATGCTGGCATCCTCTTTCATGGCATCGGTGGCTTCGCATTGCAGTTCGAAGATGCTCTCGCCGCAGTTTTCCCCTTCTACGGTGAAGACTTTGTCGACCGGTGTATTCAGGTTGTAGATGCCCGACTTTATCACTTCGGTGGAGGCTGTGTACATATTGTCCCAATCGTTCCGCATCATATAGGTGCGTGCGTGCAGGGAGCGTGCGGCGCCCCAGGTCAGCCGTCCCGTATAGTCGCTGTCCCACCGCAGGGGCAGGCATTCTTCGGCTTCGGTCAGGTCTTTGTCAATCTGTTCGTATATCTTTTCCGCCGTGGTCTTGGGCACGTTGGCATCGGAGGCTTCCACTACCTTGATGGTGACCAGCGGCACTTCGCCAAAGGCGCGTACCAGGTTGAAGTAGCACCAGGCACGGAAGAAGAGCGCTTCGCCGCGGTTGCGGATGGCTTCGGTGTCGTCCTTGTGTCCGCTCTTCTCAATGTCGTCCAGGATTTCGTTGCACTGGTAGATGATTTTGTAGTTCTGTCCCCAATAGGCGCTGAGCGGCCCGTTGGAGGCAGTGTATTCGAAGTCGTCCCACATGGCGGCCTCGTTGCTGCCGTCGCCGGCGTCACTGCCTTTCTCGGAGTCCTCGCTGCGCACCATGTGCACCATAAAAGCAGGAATACCGGCAGTGATGTCGTACGAGCGCATCAGGTAGTAGACGTTGAATATCTTCCCGCCTACAAGGGCGTTGGGAGAGTCATCTTCCGTGAACTGCCCCAGCGGATCGCGGTCCAGGAAGTCGTTGCAGGATGTCAGTGAGAGGGCTGTTGCACCCACCAGCAATGTAAATATGTATTTTATCAGTTTCATAAATTTATATTTTTCATTCCCCGTTCCCTTTGAAGGAGTCGGGGGAGGTTTGAAGTTACTCTTTTTTAGGGGAGAGGCTTTTAGAACGTCAGATTAAATCCGAACGTATAAATCGCCGGCATCGGATAACTGCCGTCGTCCACCCCGAAGGCGATGGCACTTCCGCCCAGTTCCGGGGTATATCCGGTGTTGTGCTTCCACGTCTTCAGGTTCTGTATGTTCACGTAGAGCTTCAGCGCCTGCATGCCTATCTTCGAAATCAGCGCCTTGTCGAAGTTGTATGCCAGCGACACGTTACGGATGCGGAAGAACGAGCCGTCCTCTATGTAATACTCGGAGTTCAGATTGTTGATGGTATGCTTGGTGTTCAGCAGCGGCTGGGTGTTGCTGGTCCCTTCACCGTGCCAGCGGTCCATGCGTTGCTCCATAAAGTTGAACTGGCTCCAGTTGTAGTTGTCCCAGGTACGGTAAATCTGATTGCCGCCTTGTCCCATCATGTCAACGGCAAGCTCCCAGTTCTTGTAGCCCAGGCCGAGCGTGAAGCCGTAGGTGACATCGGGTGTAGGATTACCAATCATCGTACGGTCTGCCGTGGTGATTTCACCGTCACCGTTCACGTCGCGGAATTTCAGGTCGCCCGGGGTGACGGTTGCCAGTGTGTTCTTGGGAGAGTGCTCAATCTCCTCCTGGGTCTGGTAGACGCCTTCCACCTTGTAGCCGTAGAAGTAGCCGATGGGGTATCCTGCCATTGTGTAGCTCTGCTGCTTGTCTCCGGCTATGATGGAGTAGCCTTCCTGCACGAGGCTCAGTACCTTGTTCTTGATGGTGGCAAGGTTCATTCCGATGTTGTAGTTCCAGTTGCCTATCCGGTCGCGCCAGCTCAAGGCAAGCTCTACGCCCGAATTCTCGATGGAGCCAAGGTTTCCGATACCCGGTACGGTGCCCGAGATGCCCGGCACTTCGGCCAGCAGGTCTTTGGTTTTCTTCTTGTAGTACACCCCTTCAAAGTGCAGGCGGTTGCGGAGGAAGTTGGCTTCTGCACCGGCTTCCCAGGCTTCCACCTTCTCCCAGCGCAGTTTGGGGTTGGGCAGGTAGGCAAGCTGGTAGCCCGGATAGATGGCAGACGGGGTGCCGAACACGGCGGAGTAGGCATTCGTCAGCAACGGTTCGGCGGGATAGGCGCGGTCCAGGTTCTGGTTGCCCAGTGTGCCCCATGAGCCTTTCAGTTTCAGCATATCCAGCCAGGTGATGTCCTTCATCCATGCTTCCTCGCTCATCAGCCAGCCCAGGCCGACGGAGTAGAAGTTCTGCCACTGGTTGCCGGTGTAGGAGAAGGCGGAAGAACCGTCGCGGCGGTAGGAGCCGTTGAACAGGTACTTGCCCTTGTAGTTGTAGAGCACGCGTGCCAGCACGGACACGGTGGAGCGCTCCCACTGCGTACTTCCGTTGGTGGCGGTGGCTGCGTCGCCGATACTTACGTACCATTTGTCGGGATTGTCCGGAATGACCAGGCCTACCCCTTGGGTACGGGCGCCGTTCAGATTCTCGAGCTTGTTGTAGTAGGTGGTGAAACCGGCTGTGGCCGTCACGCTGTGGTCTCCCCAGGAGTTGGTGTAGGTCAGCAGATAGTCGCTCTGTACCTTCATTTCCGTTTCTTTGGCTTGGGACACTCCGGTCTTGCCGTTGCCCAGCGTGGCTATGTCTCCCTCGACGCTTGCGTCATATACCTGGATAACCGGGGTGTATGTCCGTGTGCTGTTCGAGGCATAGTCCAGGGAGAACATGGCCTTGAACTGGAAGTGTTTCAGGAAATCCCATTGCCCGTACACGTTGCCCGAGCCACGGTAGTTCTCGGCTTTCGTTGTATTCGCCTTCAGGTCTACGTCCACCATCGGGTTGTTCATCTGTGCCTTCTGGAATCCGGGCAGTGAGGTGTAGAGGCCGTACTCGGAGTTGAATACATGCGCCACCGGAGCTGCGCGCAGGGCTGTAGCCACACTCTTCGTGTCGGCGGGCAGCATGCGTGCCCCGTTGAATTGAAAACCTACCTTGAGGTTGTCCGTCACTTTATAGTCGTTGCTGATGTTCAGCGTAATCTTGCTGTACTTCTCGTGCTTGATGTTGCCTTGTTCGTAGGCATAGCCCGCACCGAGATAGAAGCTGTTCTTGTCCGAGGCACCCGTGATGCTGATGTTGTTGTTGGTGATGAACCCAGTCTGGAAGATTTCATCCTGCCAGTTGGTGTTTCCCGTCCAGTCCGAGAAGTTGTATTCCGGGTTGCCTTCATTCCTCAACTGTTCGTTGTACAGCAGTTTGAAGCCTTCGGCATCCGTCAGTGCAATTTTGTCGGTGACGGACTTGAAACCGAACGAGCCGTTGATATTGACGCGTGTCTGTCCCTCTTTCGCCTTCTTGGTGGTGATGATAATCACGCCGTTGGCACCGCGCACACCGAAGATGGCGAGCGACGACGGGTCTTTTAGTATCTCCATGGATTCGATGTCCTGCGGATTCAGGAAGTTGATGTTGTCGTTGAACAGTCCGTCCACCACATAGAGTGGCTTGTAGCCGTTGATGGAGTTTGTTCCGCGTACACGGATTTCCGGGTCGGAGCCTGCCTTGCCGGAGTTTATCACCTGCACGCCGGCAATCTTTCCTTGCAGTGCGGATACGGGGTTGACCACCGGCTTGTTGGCGATTTCGTCGCCTTTAATGTTGGTGATGGAGCCCGTAAGGTCTCGCTTCTTGGCGCTGCCATAACCGATGACAACGGTTTCGGCCAGCATCTGCGAGTCGTCTTTCATCTGGACGTTGATTACCGACTGGCTGCCTACCTTGACAGCTTGCTTCACCATGCCTACATAGGAAAAATCCAATGTGTTCTCCGGGGTGGCCTGGATGGAGTACCGGCCGTCTATGTCGGTAATCACGCCATTGGAGGTTCCCTGCACCAATACGGTGGCACCAATCAGCGGGTCACCCAGGGCATCGGTCACGGTACCGGTTACTGTTTTCTCCTGCGCCGATGCGGCGACACTTGCCAGCAGGCACACCGTCAGAAATAGGTTTCTCAGTCTTCCGGTTTTCTTCTTGGGAAGGTTTAGGTTCTTCTTCATTACATTGATTTTTTAGTGGATAAATCATTCAGTTTCTCCTCTGAACAATCAAAATGCAAAAAAGATTTGGTGACGGTGTTAAAAAAGGGCAGCCCGGTTTTCGCGGACTGCCCTCTTACCTAAAAGCAAAACTATACCTATTTCAACTCAAAACTCGTAGTCTTTACATCGCGGCTGTTGGGTCCAATCATTACATGGAACTCGCCGGGTTCGTATACATACTGTATGTCGTAGTTGTAGAACTTCAGCAATTCGGGGGTAATGGTGAAGGTCACCTGCTTGCTTTCGCCTTTTTTCAGGTGGATGCGCTCGAAGCCTTTCAGCTCTTTCACGGGGCGGGTAATGCTGCCCACCAAGTCGCGGATATAGAGCTGTACGATTTCATCTGCATCGTAGTTACCCGTATTGGTTACGGTTACGGAAGCGGTCAGCTTGCCGTCCGCATTCAGTTGCTTGGAGCTGAGCGTGATGTCACTGTACTGGAAGGTGGTGTAGCTCAAGCCATAGCCGAAAGGATACAGCGGGTCGTTGCTCACATCCAGGTAGTTGCTGCGGAACTTCTCGAACCATTTGCCTTCTTTCAGAGGACGGCCGGTATTCTTGTGGTTGTATGCCATAGGCAACTGGCCCACATTCTGCGGGAAAGTGGTGGTCAGCTTACCGCTGGGGCAAACGTCTCCGAACACTACGTCGGCAATGGCGTCTGCAGCTTCACTACCTCCGAACCATACATTCAAGATGGCGGGAACATTTTCATTCTCCCAAGTCAGCACTACGGGACGTCCGGAGAACAATACCAATACTACGGGTTTGCCCGTTTTCAGCAATGCTTCCAGCAGGTGGCGCTGTGCGTCCGGCATTTCCAGTTCGGAACGGCTACTGCTCTCACCACTCATCTCGGAGGACTCGCCGAGGGCGGCTACAATGACATCGGCTTGTGCGGCTACTTTCAGGGCTTCGTCCAGCAGTTCTTGGTCATTGCCACGGGGCAGTTCACGGCCGAACATCGTGGCGCGTGTCTGGTAGTCGGCATCGTACATCAGGTTGCTACCTTGTGCATAGAGAATGTTGGCCTTGGAGCCGACAGAATTCTTGAAACCTTCCAGCAGGGTGCTGTATTTGTCTGCTGTGGCTGCCACACTCCAAGTGCCCGGCATGTTGGCACGGGTGTTGGCAAGCGGGCCAATCAAGGCGATGTTGCCTTTGCGTTGCAAGGGCAGTAGGTTGTCCTGGTTCTTCAGCAGCACGAATGTCTCTGTGGCAATCTGGCGGGCGATGGAACGGTGTTCGGGAGTGAACACTTCTTTTTCGGCACGCTTCACGTCGCAGTATTTATACGGATTGGCAAACAGTCCCAGCTTGTATTTGGCTTCTAGGATGCGTCGGCAGGCTTTGTCAATGTCGGCCTCAGTCACTTTGCCTTCTTTCAGGGATTTTTCCAGTGTGCCGATAAATCCGTCGGCTACCATGTCCATGTCTGTTCCGGCGGTCAAGGCACGTGCGGATACTTCCTGCAGGTCGCCGATTCCGTGGTCTATCATTTCGGAGATGGCTGTATAGTCTGTCACCACGAAGCCGTCGAAGCCCCATTGGTTGCGCAGTACGTCGGTCAGCAGCCAGTGGTTGGCAGTGGCGGGTACGCCGTCAATTTCATTGAAGGAGGTCATTGCGCTACCCACACCGGCTTCTACGGCAGCCTTGTAGGGAGGGAAGTATTCGTTGAACATACGGTTGCGGCTCATATCCACCGTGTTGTAGTCGCGGCCGGCTTCTCCGGCGCCATACAGTGCGAAGTGCTTTACGCAAGCCATTATCTCGTTGTTGGCACTCATATCCTTGCCCTGATAACCGCGAATCATGGCTTGTGCAATGGCTGAACCCAGGAAGGGGTCTTCACCGTTGCCTTCTGATACACGTCCCCAACGGGCATCGCGGCAGATGTCCACCATCGGGCTGAACGTCCAGCAGATACCGTCTGCACTCGACTCAATGGCGGCGATACGGGCCGATTTCTCTATAGCCTCCATATCCCAACTGCACGAGAGTGCCAAGGGGATGGGGAATACCGTTTCGTAACCGTGAATCACGTCCATACCGAACAGCAAGGGGATGCCCAGGCGGCTGTTCTCTACGGCAAGTTTCTGCACTTCGCGGATGTTCTTCACGCCTTTCAGGTTGAACAGACCTCCGACTTCACCGTTGCGGATTTTACCGGCAACGTCGCTGCTCTTGGCTTGTCCGGTGACGATGTTTCCCGTTACCGGCAGGTTGAGCTGACCGATTTTCTCGTGCAGCGTCATTTTGTCCATCAGCTCCGTAATGAATTTATCCATCTCCTGCGGATTGCCTTGGGATGTGTTTTCTTTGGGCGTTGCCGTCACGGTGAGGGCAGAGAAAGCCAAGGCTGCTAATAATGTGTATTTCTTCATATGATATAATTTTGATTATCCCCTCCGGCACCCTGAAGGGGGAGGGGAATAGTGATATAGAAATTCAACTTAAGCTTAGCTGCTCCATCATGTCGCATACTAACTTCAATCGTAAATCGTCAAATCGTAAATCCCTAAGCCTTAAATCCCAGCTTCTGCAATCCTTCTTGAACCTCGGGACAGCTCATGAAGAGTTTCCACAACAAGCCGGAACGATAGTTCTCAATCATCGGGGCAATGGTGCATTGGTCGATGGCAAGATAGCGAGGCACCGTCCAGTCACTTCCCTCGGAGAAGGCATCGTAGAATCCGTACTTGCCCCAAATCCAGTCGCCTTTGGAATAGAAATACTTCAGTGCACGCATGGATTCCTCCGGTGTGTAGGGAAAACTGGACAAGGCTGCTGTCGGTGTGATGACACCATGGTCGTTGTCGCCCGGGCAGTGGGCTGCATAGCCTTTGGTAGAGTAGCTGGCGGTCAGTCCCCAGCAGTCCTCGCCGTAACCTTTGTATTGTTTGGGATTCTCCACGCAGTAGCGGTAGTTGGAGAGGGCATGGTTGCGCACCACGTTCCAGTAGTTGGCATAGCGGTCGCTCAGGTTGCGCGGGTCCAGACCGATGTGCGAGTATTGTGCCCAGAACAAGGGACCGCCCAGTTTCTCGGCTCCGTTGTGTTTCAATTCCAAAGGCAGGCCGTAGGGGGCAGAGTCGGACTTGATGCCGCCGCCGCGTGCCCAGCCGTTGTGGTAGGCTGAAGCCGGAACGGGATAAGTGGGGGAGGAGGCTGCGAGCACATACACAATCAATGCTTCGTTGTAGCCTTCCAGCGGGAAGTTCATTTCCCAGTTGTATTCGGGAGACCAGTGCCAGTAGATGACATCCTTGCCATTCTGATACCAGCTGAACTCCATCTCTTTCCACAATTGGTCAATCTTCTCTACCAGCGCCTTTTCCTGCTCGTTGCCGTCGCGGAAGTATTGGCGTACGCAAAGCAAGCTTTGCATCAGGAAGCAGCTTTCCACCAAGTCTCCGCCGTTATCTTTTTGTCCGAAAGGTTTCACCTTACCGGTAGGGCCGTACAACCAATGGGGCCATACGCCGTGGAAGCGGTCGGCGCGTTTCAGGTAATCGGCAATATTGGTCAGGCGCTTCACGCCTTCTTCCCTGGGGATGAAGCCGCGTTCGATGCCTACCAGCAGTCCGGCTATACCAAATCCGCTGCCGCCGGTGGTGACAACATTCTGGTCCTTTTCGGGATAATCCCCATCCAGGTGGATGCGTTCGCGTGCCAGTCCGGAGGTCGGTTCCGCACCGTCCCACATGTAGTTCAAATGTACCTTCTGGATGTAATCAAGCATTTTGTCATCCGAAGCGAATGATTCGGGACGTACTTCCTCTGTGTCGGGCTTTTCCTCTTTTCCGTTCTCTTTCCCGTTTTCCTTCAAGTCGGAAGAGCAGGATGCACAGCCCGCCAATGTGGAAATCAGGAACAAAGCCAGCACATGTATCATTATTGGTTTTTTCATATCTTTATTTCTTGTGTTTAATTTTTTGTCGTCTTGCACAATGGCGAGCGGCCGTTTTCGTTCAGCGCCTCGATAGTGAAGTAATAGTCCGTGTCCGCATCCAGTCCGCGGAAGTCATATTCCGTCTGTCCCAGTACCGTGATGGCATTGTACATCTTGCCTTCGGCGGTGCCGTAGTAGATGTTGTAGCCATAGGCGCTTGCTTCGGGTTGCCAGGAGATAAGGGCATTCCGGCGGTCTTTCCTGTCACGTTTCACAGTCAGTCCTTTCACGGCTTGCGGGACATCGCCGTCACCGTTCCCGAAGACGCGGAAGCCGGACAAGGCGACATTTCCCGTAGGCATGTGCACATTCTCGTATTTCAGATAACGGGCACGCAACGGCTCGTTGAGCTCGATGTAGTCGTGCGGACAATCCTTGTCACTGTCGCTCTTGTCTATGACCAATGTCCATTCTTTTCCGTCTTCGGAAGCAAAAATACGGTATTGGTGATAAATATCCATGGCACGGTTGTATTGAACCGCTTTATGGTCGTAGAAGTTCAACTGCACGGCACGTACATTCTTTGTGCTGCCCAGGTCTATCCCCGCCCATTCGCCGGGGTTGCCGGAACGGGCTGCCCAGTAGGTGCGCATACTTTCGTCCGTCAGGTTGGAAGCTGCATGGATGCTATCCGTAGATGATACCTCCACCGGTTTGCCGTAGGACAGAAGCATCCATCCCGTGAAACGCTCTGCAGGGTTCTTTACGTCCATCGGTTCTGCCCAGTTGGGATAATCGCCGAAGGCAGTGGACGAATACATGACACCATCCTTGTCGAAAGCCACCGGATAAAGACCGATGCGGCGTTCGAACTTGTACTTCAGGGAGAGCATGCAGGTGGCAACGTGCCAGTAATTGCCTTTCACGTCGCGAAACGTGCCTCCATGACCGGCACCTTGCACATAACCGCCCGGCTTGTAGCACATCGGGTTATGCTTCTGGTAGACAAACGGGCCCAGCGGGGAATCCGAAACATATACGCCATCGGCATAGACTTTGAATTCAGTGCCCGGAGCACCATATTGGAAATAATATTTGCCATTGTGTTTGGTCATGTAAGCGCCCTCTGTGAATGGGCGGAGTGTCACTTCATCGTCATTGTTCATGCCGAAACGTTCCCAGCCGTGTTCTTCGGGGCGGAGCATCATCACGTCGTGAATCTTGCTGATGGGATAGAAATCATTTCGGTCCAGTTCCACCGCCTTTAGCGGATATTCATTGCTGGAGCCATAATACATATACAGTCTGCCGTCATCGTCCAGAAACATGCAGGGGTCCCATGTGGGAAGCACATTCTTTTCGATGGCACGTTTGAAACGTCCCGTTTTGGGGTGTGTGCTGTACCACACGGCGAGGCCTTCGTAGGTGGAGCCGGTATAGAACAGCGTGTCACCGCTTACATAGGCTGCCGGTGCGCACTGGTCGTCGTCCGTAGGCTTGCGTTGGAAGCCGGCAGGAACGAAATCCCAATCCACCAGGTTCTTGGAATAGTGAAAAACCGCCCTGGTTGGTGGAGAACAGAAAGTATTCTCCCTTGTATTCCACCGCCATCGGGTCGGCAGAGGAACGGAACGAACCGTTGGGACGCACATTGTTGTTGAAAGGCTCGAAGTTGTAACTGATGTTCATCGGATTGCAGAAGGTGCGCGACAGAGGCGCCTGTGGGTCATACCACCGGGTCACCTGGGCGGGGCGGCAGATTGCGGTTGCCTTGTGTACCTCTTTTTCCATCACTACCTCAATATCGGTTTCATCCAGTGCCAGGATTCTGTTCACTATCTTTTTCCCGGGATAGTAGACATACAGGTGCACGTCGTTCTTCGCTCCTTTGATGGCAAAGCTGCCGTCGTGGGCAGTGGTATTGTGCATGGGACTTGCGAAGAACATGACTGTGGCGCCTGCGAGTGGCTGGCGGTTGGTGTCCAGTACGTGTCCTTTTACGATACGGTCTTGGGTTACAGTGATGTAATAGTCACTGACTTGCCCCTTCACCACTTTGATGGAATCGTCAGGGGTTGCCTTTGCCGCCAGAGCGGCAAAGGCTATTCCACAACTGATTAGGAATCTTTTTACCATATTGGAACGGATTTATTCGGCAATTCCGTCAATGGGTTCCAGCTTCAAATCAGGAAGGTCGTCCAACTGGTTGGCCGGTATGGGCCAATAAGTCTTTTCTGCTGTCCATCCTTTGGGACCGAGTACGGTGGCGGCATCGCCGGTACGCACCAAGTCCACATAACGGGCACACCATTCGCCGCAAAGCTCCATCCGGCGTTCGTCCATCACGTCTTTCAGGGTAACACCGGTTTTGGTGCTCATGCCTGCACGCCGGCGCACTTCGTTGTAGCCTGCGTCTCCATCCTTGCCCAGTCTGACTTTGGCTTCGGAGTTCATCAGCAGCACTTCGGCATAGCGGATGATACGCACATTGTTGTTGGCTCCGTAGGTCGTACGTGGAAGAGTCATCTGATTGTAGGGAAGGTAACCTTTGCCGTTCCAACAGTCGGTCTTGGTGGCCGATGTGGGACCTACCTGCCAACCCTCGCGTGTCTTGCTCAGGGCTTTCAGGAAAGAAGTCTCGGCACGCACACCTTCGCCACGGGCTTCGGCCCATGCCACGAACTCGGGTTCGTAGCCGATGAAGTTCCAGCCGCCTATGGACTTGGCTCCTTCGGCCTGCTTGTAGCTGATGGTGCCATCTGCGTTCACTACTTCAACATACTTCTCTGCCATGTTCGGACCCTGGAAGTTGAACCACTGGTCTACGCCCAGATAATCGCCCGAACCATTGCCGTAGTCCGTCACCTGGCATTCGAACAAAGACTCGTCACACAACTTTCCGGGAATCTTGAACAGTTGGTAGAAGTCATCGTAGAGACGGAATCCGCCATTCTTGATGATGTCGTCGGTCAGAGTCTCCACTTGGGCATAGTCTCCTTTCAGCAGATAGACGCGGGCGGCAAGTGCTTGGGCGGTGAAGGCTGTCACGGCTCCCTTGTGCTCCATCTGGTTGGGACGCATGCGGGGCAGTTTTCCGATGGCATAGTTCAAATCTTCCAGCATATAATTATATACGGCGTCTACGGTAGAACGGCGGAAATCGGTCTGCAGGTTGTCACGGTAGATGACGGTGGGGCCGAAGTTGGTCACCAGGCAGTAGTAGGCCCATGCGCGGATGGTACGCACTTCGCCGCAATAGGATTCGTAGGTCTTGTAGTCTTCGCTTCCTGCTGCAAGGTGTTCGGCATAGCTGTCGAGGCTTTGCAGGGCGGCATTGGTGATGCGGATGATGTCGTAGAAGTTCATCCATACCTGGTTCAGCGCCCAGAAGGAGTTGTTATAGTTGAACTTGCGTCCGAAGGTCACGGCATCGCCCTGGTCGTCGGTACGGCCCGACCACACGTCACCGTCGCGGGTGAACATCAATAGTGCGTTGCACCAGTGCATGCCCTGTGTGCGTACTTTGGAGTAGGCACCCACTACGGGTTGGTACATATTGTTCTTGTTGGTAAAGTCTACGCCTTGTTCGGGAACTTTGTTCTCCGGATCGATTTCTATGAAATCGGTGCAAGCGGTGGCTCCTCCCAGCACCATCATGGCGGGAAGTATATATGCGAATGTTTTCTTTAAGAATTTCATTGTTTTACGTTTTAGGGTTTAGAAATCTATTTGCACTCCGAAAGTATAGGTTGAAGTCAGAGGGTATACTTCGGTATCCCAACCTTCGGCATCCGACACTTCGGGTGTGAAGCTGTTCGCCTTGAAGGTAGTGAAGGGGCGGTCGGCGGTCAGTGAGAGGCGGAGTCCCGGCATCACGTAGCTGCCTATCTTCAGGTTCTTGAACGAGTAGCCCAGCGTGATGTTCTGGATGCGGAAGTAATCGGAGCTTTCCACGAAATAGGAAGCGTTGTTGCTGTCCGACTTGTTCCAGGTTTTGAGAAGAGCCTTGGCAGACGGATGTTCGTTGGTAGAGCCTGCACCCGTCCAGCGGTTCTCGTACTGAGCCCGGTCAAAGTTATAGTAGTCGGCTGCATAGCGCAGGGCGCGCTTGCGGTTCCACAGTTCGCCGCCTGCCTGTCCGTAGGTAGAGAGGCTGAAGTCGAAGTTCTTGTAAGAGAATCCCGCGTTGAAGCCATAAGTAAAGCTGGGCACGTACGAGCCCAATACCTGCTTGTCATTTCCGTCTATCACATGGTCGCCGTTCACGTCCTGGTAGATGAAGTCACCGGGTTCCAGTCCGTTGGCCACGGCGATGGGGTCGGCGGCACATTGTTCGGGAGTCTGGTAGATGCCGATGACCTTGTAGCCATAGAATGAGTTCATCGTCTCGCCCACCATATTCACGGTCTTTCCGCCTTTGATGATTTTCATGTTTCCTTTCAGGCTTTTCACTTCGTTGTGCAGATAAGAGAGGTTGACACCGATGTTGTAATTGAAGTCCTTGCCGATTTTGTCGTTCCAGTTCAAGGAGAGGTCGATACCGGTATTCAGAATCTGTCCGTTGTTGCCTGCCAGCAGCTCTCCGCTCATCGGGAGCTTGGGCGAAATCACGGCGTTGTCGGTCAGGCGGTAGTACCAGTCGATGTCGGCATTCAGGCGGTTCTTCAGCGTGCTGAAGTTGATGCCCACGTTGGTTTCGTTCACTACTTCCCAACCCAGCCAGCTGAAGTTGGTGGTGTTGATGAATCCGTCGATGGCGGTATTGGGACCGAATACGGACTGTACGTTCTGTATGCTTGCGAAGCCTGCACTGGCAGCAATCTTGTCGTTACCCAGCTTACCCCAGCTGGCACGCAGCTTCATGTAGTCGAAGATATTCTGGTTCTTCATAAACGGTTCTTGGGAGATGACCCATGCGGCACCGATGGAGGGGAAGTAGCCCCATTTGTCGTTGTACTTGGACGAGCCGTCGGCACGGAAGGTGAACATCAACATGTACTTGTCGTTGTAGTTGTAATTCAGTCGGGTGAAATAGGAGAGACCGCGGTATTTCCAGCCGTCGTCTTTCACCGTAGCGCCTTCCTTGTTGCCCAGTGCGATGTATTTCCACACGTCCTCACCTTCGGGCACGTTGGTGGCGGTACCTTCGAGCAGGCGGTATTGCTCTTGACGCATGGATGCACCCAGCATACCGGTAAAGGAGTGTTTGCCCCACTTGTCAGTATAAGTGGCCACGTTGTCCCATATATATTTGTAGTAGTTAGTGTTCTTTTTAGTGAGTTCGGTAACCTCTTTCTTCTGGTTGGTGCCTACATAGTAGGTAGGAGTGAACTCAGAACCGCGAATCATTGAGTAGTCGTAGCTGTAGCTACTGCGTATATTCAGCTTGTCGGGGATGAGGTTGAGCTGTGCATAGAAGTTGGTCAGCACTTGGTAGGTCTCGTTCCGGTTGTCGTAATAGTTGGCAGTGGCTACCGGATTGTTGAAGTTGTTGGTCAGGCCCACCTGCTCGGGCGATGTGTACTTCTTAGGGAACACGGCATCGTCGCGGCGGTCATCATACACCGGGATGATAGACGGTGTGTTGTATGCCTGTTGCCATGCGGCATTCTTGGGAAGCTGCTGCTGCGAGTTGCTGAATACGCCGTTGAAGCCTACTTTCAGCCATTTGCGGGCTTCGTAGTCAAGGGCGGCACGGAAGTTCAAGCGGCGGTAGTAGTTTTCCACGTCCATGATACCGTCTTGTGCCAGATAGCTCATGCCGGCAGAGTAGGTCGCTTTTTCCGTACCACCGGAGATATTCAAGCTGTGATTGGTCATCATGGCTGTGCGCAACAGTTCGTCATACCAGTTGGTATCGGCATTGAATTGCAGGTTTTCCATATTGCCTCCGAATTCGGCTACTGACTTTTCGAAAATCGACCGGTAAGCTTCCGGGTTGGCTTCCAACATCATGGTGGCATACTCGTGAGAGTTACACATCTCCAGCAGGTTGGTGGCTTTCTGAATACCTACATAACCGTTATAGGTAATCTTGGCATCCTGGTTGCGGCTTCCTTTCTTGGTGGTGATGATTACAACACCGTTGGCGGCGCGTACACCGTAGATGGCAGATGCGGATGCGTCTTTCAAGATGGTCATGTCCTGAATGTCGGAATTGTTCAGGAAGTTGATGTTGTCGTAGAACATTCCGTCCACTACATAGAGAGGAGAAGTGTCACCGAAGGAACCCATACCACGGATGGTCACTTTAGGACCTTCGCCCGGCGTTCCCGAATTGATGATGTTAACACCCGGTACCTTTCCCTGCAATGCTGCCATCGGGGAGGAGGTAGGAACATTGATAAGTTCTTTCTCTTTGACAACGTCAATCGGGGCCGTCAGGTCTTTCGCCTTGGCCGAACCGTAACCGATAACAACAACTTCTTCCAGTAGTTGTGCATCTTCACGTAGCTTTACATTAATGACGGATTGTCCCGCAGCGCTTATTTCCTGCGGCAACATGCCCAAATAGTTGAATACGAGAGTTGCGTCTTCGGGGACGCCGTTCAGTACATAGTTACCGTCGAGGTCGGTAGCTGCTCCAATAGTAGAGCCTTTTACTACAACCGTGGCTCCAATAATCGGTTCGTTGTTCTGATCAACAACAGTTCCTTTAACTGTCTTTGTTCCTTGTGCCAAAACTGTCAGTGGCAATGAGAACAAAATCATGAATAGAAGAAATAAAGTTTGCCTTCTCATAAACTAAATTTAAGAGTTAATAATTCTGCCGGCAAAGGAAGTAATTACGGTAAGTAAGGCAAAAAAAAACACTACCACGATAATACGTTTAGGGTAAAAATGGGTACCGTTTTACTACGTTTTCGTGTTACTTGTTTCTAATAATCAGTTTGTTATGATTGAATGATTTGTAGCCGCTTTATTTCAAGTCGATGAGAAAATCCACTAATCCCGTTCCGTCGGGGATATCCAGTTTCTTGCGCAAACGGTAGCGTGCTGCCTCTACTCCCCGGATAGTGAGGTTGGTCATTTGCGCAATGTCTTTCGTAGAAAGATTCAGGCGCAGCAGCGCACAAAAACGGAGGTCGGTAGCGGTAAGACTGGGATAACGTTCGCGCAAATTACGGAAGAATTTCTCATGAATCAGGTCGAAATTGTTCTGGAATACATCCCAAAATTCCTGTGTCTCGATGTTTTCGTTGATGAGCTTCAGCAGAGATTCGAGGTTCTTGCGTCCATATTGCCCTTTCACCAGGGACTCTTGTACGACAGTACGAAGTTTCTCCAGGACCTCGTTCTTGGCAAATACACCCAGTGCCATGCTGGCAAGGTCTTTACTCTTTGCCGACAACTCGGCTTCCAGCAATTGCTGTTGCTGCAGAGTTATCAGATGCTCCTGCTCGCGCATCTTGATGTTCTGCTGCACCTGCTCTGCCTCATACTCCTTCCGTTTCTTTTCCATGGCACGGTTAGCGCGCCACTTGGAGAAAAAGTAGACAAGCGCTGTGAGAACTATGAGATAGAGCGCAAAGGCATAATAGGAGAGGTAGAAAGGGCGGGCTATGGCAAAATGATATTCCACCTCACCGATTTTCTGTCCCAAATCATTATAGGCTTCTGCCTGGAATGTGTATTCTCCGTAATCCAGGCTACCGTAGCGGATTTCGGGCTCTTTCAGGTCCGATGTCAGCGCCATGCCTTGTCCTCCTTGCAGGACATAATGGAAATGTACGGACAATTTATTGTAATGCGGCAGGCTTACTGAGAACAGCAAATCCCGGTAATTGCTTTCCAGTTCGACATTTCCAGACAGAGGCAGGCGTTTCTCCTTTTTATCGGAAGAGGAAGCAGTGACCGAGCTCAGTGAGAGGGCGGACTCCAGAGTAGGACTGAGGCTGTCTGTGTTTTTGCTGTAACTGGCGATTCCGTTGTTCAGATTAAAATAGACAACGTCATTGTCGACGAACACATTGTTGTAGTTCTCTATGCATGGAGAATCAAACAGTTCGATGAGGATGCGCTGCTTCACGATGTACTCTCCTTCTGCGTACTCTACCAGTACGTACTCATGTGAACCGGACAGCCAGAAGCGGTCGTTCGTGACGGATACCACAGAATGAGCATTCCTGATGTAAGGCAGAATGGCATTCAGCTTTTGGAAGGGGATAATCTGCCGGGTGATGTCGTCATAGGTATAGAAGCCGTTGGGACTGGAAAAGACGATACGTCCTCGCATTTTCATTACTTGGATAGGGCCGATGATATATTCCGAGCCTAAATGGGAGATGTGCCGTACGCTTTTTACAGCCGACAAGTCATCGCTCAAGACTATTTTATAGACTCCCTGATACATGTGTGAAGCCCAGATGACACCGCTTTGGTCCACCTCCAAGTGCATGACCGGTGCAATGAAGCCGTCTATGACATGCGAAAAGGTCCATTGCCCGTTCTTCTTTTTATAGATACGCAAATTGGCGTAGGATGATTCCAACAGTATCTCTTCGCCATAGAGGGTGCACTTTATCAGACACGTACTGCTGTTGGTATTGCTTATGACGGAAACATTCCCTTTTTCGCCTATTAATAAGGTATGGGCATTGTTGCCTGCAAAGAGTTGCCCGTCAATGTCCTTCACATACCAGTTCTGTCCTTCAGTATGGGGAAGCAGGCGCAGATTCTCGGTAACCTGGTGGTATTCGTACAAGCCCTGGTTGGTGGCCAGATAGAAACAGTCGCCCCGGTGGGCTATGTCGTACACCATGCCCAGTTTGGTTTCATGGTTGGCAGGAGTCAGCAGCATGACGGGTGAGTTGTGGTGGATGTATGCGATGCCGTCGTCCAATGCTGCCCATACGTTGTTATCTTTGTCACAGAACAAGCCCAGGACTGTGTTGTTGTCCAGACGGTTATCCAGATTGAAGTGCCAGAGGCAATGTCCTTTGCGGTCGATGGCGTATATGCCATTCAAGACTGTACCTATCATGAATATGGAATCATTGGTCATGACGGCGCGGTTCACCCGCTGTTTCTTCAGCTCTGCATCAATGTCTGTTTTCCAGGGGGTGATGTCACCGTTGTAGCGGAACAATCCGTTATTCTCTGTGACCATCAGGAAGCTGTTGTCCCCGTCGGGCAGTAATGCCACTACATTGTCATCGTTCACTTGGCTGCGGGGGAAGAGATGAAGGAAATCCTTGCCGTCGAATTCATAGAAGTCCTCATCAATCATCTGTGTGTAGATATGTCCGTTTTGGGTGTAGAAGTAGAGCGGCTGTTGCTGTCTGTTGCGGAAAGCGTGTACCATCTTCCCGTCGTAGGAGAACCAGGCGCTGAACGACTGGAAGTAGATGCGACCGTCCAGCTCTACAATGTTCCATATCTCGTTGTTCTCCATGGGGAAATTTTTCAGGAATTTGCTCAAAGAATGGTACCGGAGAGTGCCTGCCTCCGAATACTTGAAATAGCCGAATTCCTCGAATGCCCCCACATAGATACGGTCTTCTTTCACATACACCGAACGGACAATATGGTTCCCCGGCACTTTGTGGAGAGTCCAGCGATAACCGTCATATACCAGGAGCCCCTGGCTGTTGCCGAAATACATTTCGCCGTTGCTGCCTTGCGCACATGCCCAGTTCTGATAACCGGCTTCATAGTCTTTGGCAAGATAGTTGGTGACGGCGGGCATGAAGGAAGAAGCCCTGGCCTGGATGAAGAGGATGAACAATAGAAGGCACACTACCCAATACTTGAAAAGCATCGGTCTTATCGTATTTTGTTTCATTTTTTCAGGTTAATCGAAGTGTTTCTTGGAAGCAAAGATACAATAAGTATTCTAAATATTGTGTTTTGATGAGATAAAAAAGGTACTTGAAGCGGTTAGGGAGGATGTTTCTTAATGAATATCCTCCCCTCTTAGTTGTTTGTCTTTTGAAATTTATTATAGGGATTGTGCGGATGATAGGACTCGAACCTACACGCCTCACGGCACCAGATCCTAAGTCTGGCGCGGCTGCCAATTACGCCACATCCGCGGAATAATTCCGATTAGCGGGAGCAAAGATAGAAAGAATTTTCGTTTTGGCAAATTGTTTTGTAGATAAAGTCGTTTTAGAAAGTCACTTTCAGTATTTTTCTTGCTTCCTCAATGATGGTGTCCAAGTCATTGTTCTCATCTTCTTTGCTCATATCCACTTTCTTGTCCGGGTCGATGCCGAACTCGATATGCTGTTTTTGGGCATCGAGGTGCGGGCTGGCAGAAAAGCGTACCCCCCATCCGTTGGGCAGTTCCGAAGAGAATGGCAGGCCCGACCCGCCGCCGGTTTTATCACCAACCAGGGTGACATTGGGAAAACAGCGCATGGAGTTGACAAAATCATTGGTTGCACTATAGGAATGACGGTTGGTCAGGACAATTACCTTTTTTTGCCAGCGGATACTGTTGGAAGGTTCCACATAAATGGGAGTCGGATCTGAAAAATCGCTATGGCCTTTGCCGGTCTTGTGCTGAATATATCCCGTCAGTACTTTTTCATTCGTGAAGCGTTGTGCCATTCGGGTGGCGTTTGTCAGGTTGCCGCCACCATTGTTGCGCACGTCGATAATCAGGCCGTTACAAGCGGAAAGGTATAACAGAATCTCATCCAGGTTGCCGTTTCCGATGCCGCTGGAGAAATCACCGTAATAGATATATCCTATGTTGTCCTCCAATATGGTATATTTGGCGCCTCCAGCAATGCGGTAGTCTCTTCCCAGGTACTTTTCAATGATACTTTCGTTGAAGTTACGAGGATAATCCAGATACCAGTCCCAGTAGCGCGCCATGTTGGAAGAAGAGTACAAGTTGACATGTCCGTCTTTTAACTCGGCAAGCATGTTACCTAATATTTCAAATAGACCGTCGTAGCTCATTCCCGGGGTAATGAGTGGCTGGTACTTGTCATGGATGGCATCCCAGTCTATTTGCTTGTAGTCCAGGAAGCAGTACTGTTCGTCTATTATTTTCCACAAGGCTTCGAAATTGCCTTGTGGGGTATTGTCGAACTCTTCCTCACGAATACATCCGTTCAATAGGGGCAATAACGTGAGTAGGATACTCCAAATTATTAAAATATATCTTCTTTTCATGCACATTATCCTTATCATCTTATCGTTTATCACCTTGTCACTTTTTACTTTCTCTTGTTAGGAAACAGATAGAGTTCCTTTACGAACCCCACCATGAATACATGCGAGTAAGTATGTGTCTTTATTTCATTTACTTTGGACTGTTGTGCGTCCCATATGTAAGCGAAACGCATCCGGGCACGTCCCACCGGAAAGTCTGCGGTCAGCATTTGTCTCAGAGAGGGCTGGTTGTGCAGGGAGGTGAAGTTCACTACTCCGTCCCAATGTCCTAACGTAAATATCTCGTAGTAGGACTGTCCATAGTTGGGCATGAACATGATACCTGCCAAGGGAAGATTTACCTGATAGCGTAGTGTGATGGGACGGTTCTTGATGCGCAAGTCCCAAATAGCCATTCCAGATGCGGCAAGGTTGATATAGGCACGTGCTTGGGCGGGGTTGTTTCCGTTGCGCAGATTATAGACAAAGCCACCGTTGAAGTCGCCGACTCCTCCGGCAAGCAGTTTGAAATTGCCCGTGATTGGAAAATTATAATGCAGGCCGTAGTTCCAGTTGGCCAGTCCGGAGAATGTATTGTTATTGTCTACTTTGTTGTGTGTATATCCCAAGTCTGCCTGGAAGAAAGTTTGCAGAGACACGTTGCCGTCCATCAACCGTGTCATCCGCATGCTTTCGCGGGAGATACGGAAATCGATTCCCTTATACTCCTGAGGTGAAAGATAAGTGTCGAACACGTTGGTGAAGCCGACACCATACATGGTGGCACGGGTGATAATACGGTTACGGTTGGTGGAGTCAGCCCGTAGCTTCCGGTCGATGCTGCATTGTGCTTCTTGTGCTTTCAGTCCGACACTTCCCAAGAGCAGTCCGCATAGGATTATTATCTTGTATATGTACATATTAAATTATCAATTACAAATTAGTAATCGTTAGCCACTAATACTTCATTTCCGTCCTTCATCAAAAGAGTTTCATCTGTCCTGTCATCTCGTCCAGTATGTCCCCTTCGCTTTTACCGTGGTCGGGGTCCAGAATTTCCGGTTCTTCATCCGTTTCCTGCTCTTCGGTTTTCTGCGAGGGTTCAGGTTGGCGGGTAGGCTCTAATTCGTTGATGGTTTCTATAGTATAGGTGGTCAGGCGCTTACCTTTTGCTTTGAAGCCTTTCACGGCGATGAATTCGTCGGCTTCCACCACCATCGGCTCTCGGAAATTGTCGTGGCCGCCAAACACCACCTCTAAACGCGGGTAGCACTCGTCTGTCAGCAGAATGAGGCTGCTGTTCTTGTTTTCTCCCAAGTAGTTTTGCTTGCGGGCGGTTGCCTCGAAGCAGAAACGCTTGATGTAAGGATAGTTCTGCTGGTCGGCATCGTAGAGTACGGCGGTCCATACTTTGTTCGGATCGTATTTCTCCAATACGCGTATGCCATCGTCATAGTGATTGTTCAAGTCGAAGTTGGTGGCATAGAACTCTCCGCTGTTCTGTACGACAAGGATGGTGTCTTCGCTCTGGAATTCTCCGAGATATTCTCCGCGCCCGTCGTAGTTGAGACGTAGCACATCACGGTCGAACCAGACTTTCCGTCCACCCAGCGTGGAGCCTCCACGTTGTTTCAAGGCTATCTTGTGTACGGGGAGTTTCGTGAGTATATTTCCCATGGCCTGCCGTCCCTTGATATTGATGTTGCTGAAATCCTCCTCGAAGATAATACGGCGTACACGGGGATTGGGTTTCAGGGTTACCTTGATGATTTCAGCTTCTCCATTGGGATTGGCGGTGAAGTAGGTGATACGGGAGTCGGGAGTACCTTGCGTCACATCGTATTCGCGGTCACGCACCACGGAAGTGACGGCAAAACGCTTGATATAGCTTGTCCCCTCCTTGCCGTCACGGTAGCAGACATTGTAGATGGTACGTTTGTCGTTCTTCTTAAAAATGTTGGCATAAAGTATATTCTTGCCCACGAACTTCTTGTCGGCCACCGGTGTGATGATATATTTTCCATCGCGGAAGAAGATAATCACGTCATCTATGGGCGAGCAGTTGCCTATGAATTCGTCTTTCTTCAATCCAGTTCCGATGAAACCCTCTTCGCGGTTGATGTACAGCTTTTCGTTGGCTTCGATGACTTTGGTTGCTTCGATGGTGTCGAAGTTACGCAGTTCCGTGCGGCGGGGGAAGGCTTTGCCGTACTTGTCCTTCAACATACGGAACCAGTCGACGGTATATTCCACGATGTTTGCCAGATGGCAGTCTATCTCCTCTATGTCCTTTCGCATGCGTGCTATCAGTTCCTCTGCCTTGTCGGAGTTGAATTTGAGGATACGTGCCATCTTTATCTCCATCAGCCGGAGGATGTCTTCCTTGGTCACTTCGCGGATAAAAGTCGGGTAGTAGGGAGTCAGGCGCTCATCGATATGTTCGCAGGCGGCATCCATGTTTTTGGCTTGTTCAAACTCCTTATCCTTGTAAATACGTTCTTCAATGAATATCTTTTCGAGTGAAGCGAAATGCAGGCTTTCCAGTATCTCTCCCTTACGGATTTCCAGTTCCTGGCGTAGCAGTGCCAATGTGTTGTCGACTGATTTGCGCAATACATCACTCACGGTGAGGAAGTGGGGCTTTTGGTCGTCGATGACACAGCAGTTGGGAGAGATGCTCACTTCACAGTCGGTGAAGGCATAGAGGGCATCGATGGTCTTGTCGGATGATACACCCGGGGCTAGATGCACTAATATTTCCACACTGCCGGATGTTAGGTCCTCTACCTTACGTATCTTGATTTTTCCTTTTTCGCTGGCCTTTACGATGGAGTCGCATACACTGGCCACCGTTTTCCCGTAAGGAATTTCCTTAATGGCAAGTGTCTTGTTGTCTATCTTTTCTATTTTGGAGCGCACGCGTATCGCACCGCCACGTTCACCGTCGTTGTATTTGGATACATCGATACTGCCTCCCGTCTGGAAGTCGGGGTACAGCTTGAATTCTTCGTTGTGCAGATAGCTGATGGAAGCATCGCACAGCTCATTGAAGTTATGTGGTAATATTTTGGATGACAGGCCTACGGCAATACCTTCCACACCTTGTGCAAGCAGCAGTGGGAATTTTACCGGTAGTGTAACCGGTTCTTTGTTTCGCCCGTCATAAGAGAGTTTCCATTCGGTGGTCTTGGGGTTGAATACCACGTCCAGTGCGAACTTGGAGAGACGTGCTTCGATATAACGGGGGGCAGCGGCGCTGTCACCCGTCAGAATGTTACCCCAGTTTCCCTGGCAATCCACGAGCAAGTCCTTTTGTCCCAGTTGTACCAGAGCATCGCCGATAGAAGCATCACCGTGCGGATGGAACTGCATGGTATGTCCTACGATGTTCGCCACCTTGTTGTAGCGCCCGTCTTCCATGCGGCGCATGGAGTGGAGGATACGCCGCTGTACGGGTTTCAGACCATCCATGATATGGGGTACGGCACGTTCCAATATAACGTATGAGGCGTAGTCCAGAAACCAATTCTGGTACATGCCGCTCAGTTGGTGCTTTATATTGGCATCCTTTGCGTCCGCAGGTTTGTAATCCGAGTGTTCTTCGCTCCCGGCCGGGAGTTCCTTGTCCAAATCATCTTTCGGTGCTTCAAAATCTTCGCTCATATTTGTTCGGGAATTGTCTATTCTATGATATTACTGATTTTTCAGTTGCAGGCAAAAATACAATTTTTGTTCGATAAATGAGAATTTGCGCGGAACTATTGTGCCAAATCCTTCCCATTTTTTAAAACTTCTGCCCGTTAATGGAACCAATCTGTCTCTTTCCCGTTAGCGGAATTATATTGAGGACGTGCTTCCGCCTCTTTGCGGACAGCGATGTTGCTTTTGTCTTTCTTGCCGACAAGTTGGCAAGGTTTTGCCACCACATTGGCAAAGCTTTGCCAAAGGCATGGCAAAACTTTGCCAATATGGTGGCAAAACGCTGGCAAAGTAACTTGCTGGCTTGTTGTGTGTTGGCTCGAATTGTGCAGCGATATCATCACAAGGGTGAAGAGATACTGGGCAGATTCTGCCGACGGATTCATTATTTTGTGAATTTCCATTCGTCAAATAAGAACTTTCCGTTCCCGAATACGAAGTAAATGTCGTGTTTGCCTTTTATCCGTTTGTCCAACGGCTTTGTCAATGTTTGCCACGTATCGGTATCAAAGGTCAAGGTGGATAGGAGCGGACCGTCTGGACTGTCTATGTGTATTTCGATGGAGCCTTTCCCTTTTATCTTCATCTGTATGGCTTGAGGTGATTGCGGGAATTCCGCACCGCGGACACAGATGGCCTGTCCGCTCTTGTTTCCTACGGCAGACATGTTGCCTGTCTGTCCGGTAGGTTCAAAGGCAACGCCGCGTGTGGCGGCTGTGGTCTCGGCCTGTTGCTGCGCAAACGGGTCGAGAGGCTTGATTTGTGAAACGCCCTTGGCTGTGGCTGTGCCCATGTGGATAGTGAGGTCCTTTTCGTCCACCTCTATTTCTTCCACGCAGATACTGCGGACACCCACTTTGAGGTCGCGGCTGTCCTGCAAGCCCAGTGAGTGGTAGAAGAGATAGTACTTCCCTTGAAATTTTACCAGATGTGTATGGTTGTTGCTGTCGGACATGCCATAGTCGCCGGGATTTTTGAAGTAGTTGTCCCGATAGGTCCAGCTGTCTGTCTCAAGTGGCGTGCGACTCGTCATGTAGCTCATGCAGCACCGGCTCGGCTTGTCTATATCCTTGTGGGGCCATGCATCCCGGTTCTTCCAGTTGGTGTTGTAGGTGTAAATCCAAGTGCCGTTCAGATAGTTCAGTTCGTTTGCTTCAAAGTGGTATGGCGCTTTTATTTCAACTATTTCGCTGTCCAGCGTCTTCATGTCATTTGCCAGCCGCACGATGCGTGCGTCTCCGGGAATGTAGTCGTCGCTGTCGCCCCCGCCAAAGGAGAGCCAGCCGATGCCCTTGTCGTCGATGACTACTCCCGGATCGAAGGGAGCTTTACACTTGCCGAGTCCTGGAGTATTACCGTCTACCACACATTTGCCCAATGGGTCTGTCCAGGGCCCCACGGGGGAAGTGGCAGTCAGCATACCTACACCGGAACCGCTGTTGGAGTAGTACAGATAGAAGTGGGTTTTGCCGTCGGCCTCCTTGCGCGAAGCGATGGAAGGTGCCCACGAAGCCATTCCCCAGGGAGCCAGAGCCTTTACATTGATTACTCCGTGATAAGTCCAGTTCACCATGTCGTCAGAAGAGACCATAGTCAGCGAATGGATGTGCTGATAGGTGTTTTTCCCGTTACGGCCCACTACATCATATTGCTGGTGGTCGTTAGTGCCGTACACATAAATGCGGCCGTCGTGCACCACTGCTGTGGGGTCGGCCATGTATTGGAAGTCGAGAAGGGGATTGGCATTGCCGGTAGAGAACTTGGGCGAGAATTCAAAAGATTCTTCCAAAGCGCTGTCTGTAGAAACCGGAATGTTTTCAGAAGAGGCAATGCTGTCTGCCCGGAAGGGGGCTAAGGGGATGCCTTCCGTTGAAAAAAGGTTGCCTTGAGCAGCGTCACTGAAGCAGTAGCGAATGGAAACCGGGCTTTCGATTCCTTTTACCGGGACAATCAGCTTTCCCCCGTCTATCCTGGCCCGGGCCTCTTGCCATTCCTGGCCGGCTGCGGCCATCATCAGCCCCTCTATCCTTTTCCCGTGTACGGCCAGTCCGTTCTTTATGTCTTTGAAAGAGATTGTCACATGGTTGCCTTTGCGGCAGGCGCTTTCAAAGACCGGGCTTTTATAGGGGCCTGCATATATATGGTATGTATCGTCCAGTGCAAGATTGGCGAGACGTTTGCCTACGCTTCTTTTGTCACGTGGATGGATGTCCTGCACATTGTCCACCAAATCTGACACGGTAATCATCTTGACCTTGTCCAGCATTTCGGGCAACATGGCCTGCTGCTCGCGTAGCAGTGCCGGTCCGTTGTCTTTGGAGTGGTATTGGAAGGGGGCTATCTGGACCAGATAGAATGGGAATTCCTTGTTAAATCCGGTACGCCACGAGCCTATCAGCCGCTGCATCACCCGGGCGTAGGAGCTGGCACGGCCTTGGTTGGCTTCTCCCTGATACCAGATGCATCCGGCAATGCCGTAGGGCATCACGGGATAAATCATGCTGTTGTACAACGTGCCTGTTTCAGCCGGAAACCAAGGATTGGATTCATACGGATAGTCGCACAAGACCGGGTCGCTCATTACGCATTCGCGGGGCGTCCATGTCTCGGCGGTGGTTCCGCCCCATGCGGCTACGATGATTCCTACCGGCACGTCCAGCTCTTCCTGGATGTTGCGGCCGAAGAAGTAGGCCAGGGCACTCGTGCTGCGCATCGTTTCGGGCGTGCACTGTGTCCATTGCGAGAAACAGTTTTCTTGAGGGAACGGGGCGGCTATTCTGGCCACGTGAAAAATTCGGAGATTGGGACAATGGGCATTTGCCGTTTCCTCGTCTCCGTTCTTTATGCCGTGGTTGGCGCTCCATTCCATATTGGATTGTCCGCTGCACAGCCAAACTTCGCCTAGCATGACATCGGTCAAGGTTACTTCTGACGAGCCGCTGAAACGAATCTCATAAGGTCCGCCGGCTTCGCCGGAAGGTACACGGGCTGACCATTTCCCCGTATTATTGACTTGGGTTTTGATTATTTCTCCTTTCATCCATTCGGGGGCGATGGAAATTGTTTCTCCCGGAATACCCCATCCCCAGAAAGTAAGTTCTGAGTTACGTTGTAGCACCATATGGTTGGAAAATATGGCAGGGAGTTGTATCGCTGCTTGCAATTTCAGGATGCCGAGCAGCATAAATAAACTTAAAAGGGTAAGATAATGATGGTATTTTTTCATACGAGTATTTATTTCCATAATGCAAATTAATAGCTGTTTTTAGAAACCATTACATTTTAACCGTTACTTTTTTCCCATTATAAGCCACTGCCTTTTTTGCGCCATCAGCAGTTACTATGTTGAATTTCCGTTCTTTCAACATACCGGAAAACTCTCCTTTCCGATTTTCAATAGTGAGCATGCGAGTACGGTCATTCCATTTCATCGTAATGGTGCTGTACATTCCTTTTTCATAATTGTAGTTGTCATTCTCGTCTTCGTAAAGTGTGAATTCGCCGTTACAACCGGGATACACTTTTATCTCCAAGTTGTCCCATGATTTTTCGGTGCTATACTGCACTTCGGGACCTATTGGCAGGATGGAACCTGCTTTCACATAAAGTGGTAAAATGTCAATAGGGGTATCTTTCACGATATATTGTCCGCCGGAGTGTTTCTGATTGGTCCAAAAATCATACCATTCCGTATTTTTAGGCAGATATATTCGTATAGACTTAACGGTACTGAAATCTTCTACACGGATGGTGTCCGAAACTGTTTGGGTATACATGGGTTGGGTTACAGGGCATACCAATAGGGATTTGCCAAACATATACTGATTGTGGATGTTCCACACGTTGCGATCGTGGGCAAAATCCATTGCCAAGGCACGCATGAAGCTGGACTGATTGGCAGTTACCTCCCAGGCAGTTGTGTAGATGTATGGTAACAAACTGTAGCGTAACCGAATGTATTTCTCAATCGCATCGTATATTGGCTCGCCTTTTTTGCCGAATTGATAGATTTCTCTGGGAGCACCTTCCCCATGTGACCGCATCATGGGACAGAATGTACCGAACTGTATCCAACGGGCATAAAGCTCGCGATAATCCGGGTCATCCAGCATCAAGGGATATTGCCATAGGAAGAATCCGCCGATATCGCTGTTCCAATGGGGAATGCCACATAGTGAGAAGTTTAATCCCGCAGGTATTTGCTTCTCCAAAACTTCCCATGATGCTGTGATATCTCCTGTCCATGTATTGGCACCATAACGTTGCTGGCCGGCAAAGGCTGAGCGGGTAAGGATAAATACGCGTTTATCTGAAGTTACGGCACGCTGGTGGTCGTACACTCCACCTACACTCATTAAAGGGTAGGCATTGCGTACTTTACGGAATGACCCCAAATAGGTGGGCGTGTCAAAATCTTCAGGAATGGGGTGAAAATGGTCGGGTTCGGTAGAGTCCATCCACCAGCCGTCTATACCCACAGAACGTAGGTTCTCGTTCAGGTACTTCCAATAGATGTCGCGTGCTTGCGGATGGTAGGCATCGTACACGCGGGCACCGGATGGATAGTCCATATTGGGAGGCCACTTCTCGGAACCGGATTCGGGCCATGTGCGGAAGTTGAAGAGCATGTTCCCTTTGTCTAACTCGCGATAGGGTTTGGTATGTGGTCCGAAAGCTGACCAAATGGAGATAATAATGTGGGCGTTCATTCCGTGTATGTCTTCCATCATTTTTTGGGGGTCGGAGAATTCTTCGTTCAAAAAATCCATTGCGTTCCACAGGTAGTTGCTTCCCCAGTATCTCCAATCCTGGATAATTCCATCGAGGGGCACACCCAGTTCGCGGTATTTTTGCACTACGCCAACAATCTCTTTTTGGCTTTTGTAGCGTTCACGGCTTTGCCAGAATCCATATGTCCATAATGGAAACATGGGCACTTGTCCTGTGAGGTAGCGCATCTGGGCAACTACTCCATCGGCATTTTCGCCGTACATGAAATAGTAGTCAATGCAGTCGCCGACTTCAGAAAGGAAGGATGTCTCTTCTTGATTGTCTTTGAAGATGGTTGGCGAATAGTTGTCCCAAAAGAGACCGTAGCCTTTGACGGACTGGAAGAAGGGAATCACATCTTCAAGATTGTCTTGGATAAGGCGTTTGGTCTGGTTACGTTGCGACATTTTGCCGTTTTGCAATTGTCCCAATCCATAAATAGCTTCGTCTTTCTCTAAGGTGAACGATTGATAAACGCTGAAGGTTTTTGTGCCGGCATCGTTGAAATCATCAAAACGTGCACCTTTATTTTGTTCTTGCAACAGCGATTTTCCATCGGAAGAGGCAAAAGTTATTTGTCCGGTCTCTTCGTTGAGATGGACTGTAAGCTGATGGCTTTTGATAGTCAATATGCCCCCTTTCGAAGAGACGGATAGTTTTACTTTTTCCGGTTGCCCGATGACCGACAAGCTTTCTTTGGTATACTTCCAGCCGTCAGGCGATTTTAAGATTCTCACTGTGACAGGAGAGAAGAAGCTAATATCTATATTTATACCTTGCACAGTGCTTTTTATGCCTTGTGAGGTGCGTTGGTAGGTTTGTGCTCTGCCTTGTTCTGCTATGAAAAATGTCAGCATCAGCAGGACAAATAATCTTAAAAAAAATCCCTTTTTCATACAATATCAGCAGTTTAACGGTTAGTGATTTTCAGTACCAAAGAAATAGGATTGGGTGTCTTGTCTTTGGGAAGGTCAATAAGCAAGCCTTTGGAAGTTCTTCTGAACTTTGCCTTTCCGCCTCCTAATAATTCTACCTTTTCGATTTCTCCTTTGCAGTAGGGACTGCCGGTAGCCAGTGATTTTATCTGTATTTTTCCGTCTGAGGGCCATTTCATGATATGGGCATACAAGTATTTCCCTTTTTTCACAAACCGGATGTCGGCAGAAGTGTAGGGTGCGTTCTTGCCTTCGTTGAATCCTGCTCCGTCCAAAGGTATTGCTGTTTCTGTGGAGGGACCTTCACCATAAATACACCAGGGACGTGTGTCGAATATTCCTTCTCCGTTCACCTCCATCCAGGCGGCTATGTCTTCCAGAATTTTTTCTTCCTTGTCGTCGATGGTGCCGTTTCCTTTCATTGGTACGCTTAGTAATAGGTTGCCATTTTTACTGACGATGTCAATGAGCATGTGGATGACGGTCCCGGCTGATTTATACCAGTTGTCTTCGTAAGCAGAGCGGTTATAGTGCCAAGTACCGAGGCAACTACAGGTTTGCCACGCCTTGTCCTGGCATTCCGATGGAACCCCTTTTTCTACATCCCATACGATGGCCTCTTTATGTTTAGCTTCCAGCTTCTTTCCGAAGACTACAGCATTGAGATTGCCCTTGTGAAGCTTCATGTTCTGGTTATAGTAGTGCGACACGACTTTCAGCCCCGTATCGTTGATGGGCCAGAAGGGGAGTACGCTGTCATCGAAATAGACCAGGTCGGGATGATATTTGTTTATCATGTCCACTGTGCGGTCGAAGAAGTTGTCGTAGTAACTCTGCGGGGGGACAGAGGTTCCTTCGGGCCAGTCCCATGCCACCCAAGCATGTCCGCTCAGGGTATGATTCTGTACGTATAGCTCTTGCGGGTCGTAGCCTTCCCACCATTTTCCCTTGCCGTCTTCCTTAGTCACTACGCGGGCATCGTAGGAGATTCCTGCGTATGGGCCTTTCTTGTCGGCTCCTTGTGCAGTTTCATACCATGTCCAAGCATGGGAGGAGTGGATGCTGACACCGAAGGGCAGTTTGTTTTTGCGGGCCGCTTTCTCCCATTCGCCCAGTACGTTTCGCTTGGGGCCCATGTTGACGGAGTTCCATGATTGGTATTTACTATCCCACAAGTCCATGTTGTCGTGATGATTACCCATGGCAAAGAAATATCGGGCACCGGTTTTCTTGAAAAGGGCTACCAGCCTCTCCGGATTCCATTTCTCGGCTTTCCATTCGTTGATTACATCCTTGAAGCCGAATTCCGAAGGATGTCCGTAATGCTCCAAGTGCCACTTGTAGGCAGCACCGCCCTCTTCGTACATGCCACGACCGTACCAGTCGCCGGCTTCGGGTTGGCATTGCGGACCCCAGTGTGCCCATATGCCGAATTTGGCGTTGCGGAACCATTCGGGCACTTCGTATTGGGACAATGACTCCCAGGTGGGTGAGAACTTGCCCGGTTCTGCTTTCTCTTGTTGTGCCAATGCACTGCCCCCTTGCAGGATGCAGGCAGATAGGAGAATTGTTTTAAAGATGTTTCTTTTCATACCTTTATTGTTGTTTACAAAATGTTTATTTCCTTTTTGAATACATTGATGAACGGATTATTCTGTTTTGTCCATATACTCCATGATAAACCCATATCGGTAGGAGCGATTGCCGTCAATGGTGTATGGCTTCATGGTCTGTGCGCCCCATCCGTCGTTTCCACCTACTCCGTGTATGTTGGAGTCGATATTCAGGTTGATGAAGTCGCGTTCGGGCAGTTCGTGCGCATGTTCTTTCCCTTCCAGGTCTTCTTCCCCGTAGGGCCATATACGGAAACATAGGGGTTGCAGGCCTTTGACTTGTATTTTCCATCGCTCACTGTCTCCCAGCATGAACCAGCGTGTATCGCACCGGTTGGCATTGTCTTGCGGTACGATGTAGTTCGTGATAAATTCGTGTATGCCACACTCGTAGACTCCCAGGAAAGCGGAGCTCTTGCGGTCGGGATAGTTCTCGAACTTGCCGCGTCCGTACCAGGCTATCCGATTCAGCGCCGAGGGCATTCTCATGCGCATACCGAATTTGGGCATCAGCGGAATATCTTCCTTTTCAGGCTGATAGGTTGCTTCTACTTGTATGCGGCCTTTGCCGTCCACAGTGTAGCGGAGATGGTAACCGGCTCCTATCCGGGGGAGGGAGAGACTGGCATCCACTATCACCATACCATCGTTTACGGTTGCTTGGTATGCCTTTACGATACGTTTTTGCTCTGCATTTTTCCAAGCGCTCAAACGTTCATTGTAGCCGTTGCGGACCTGAATGTCATTTGCCGGTTTCCAAAAATAGGGTTCCAAGGCACTGTACAACAACTCTTCTCCCTTGACTCGCCAACTCACCAAAGCACCGGTACCTTTTTCTATGGTGAACAAGGCATCGGCGGCTATAATTTCCACCGCTTCGGGTGTCTCCTTAAACGTGGCCTTCCCGCCGTCATCCTTCAATTGTGGGAATTCATAGTCATGATACGTAAGTTGTTCCTTGGCAACTTTGAAGCCCTTCTCTGCCCACGTCGTGGATTCCTTCAACGTGGCATATACATTGAGGCAAAGTTCCCCACACTTATCCGGTCTTGAAGGTACCTCCAGCAGATTCCCTTCGGACAACTGGAGGTCGCCGCTGCTTACTGCCTTTCCGTTACATATCCACTCATAGCTGTAATCGAACTCATCCAAATCGGAAAACGCATACCCGTTGGTCAATTTGATTTGCCGCGTTCCCTTCTTTTCAAACTTGATGTATTGATATACTTTTTGTACCTCATAGTAGTGGGGGTGAGGCACCCGGTCGGGAGATACCAGCCCGTTAATGCCGGTGGGACCGTCGTTGGGATAGTCCCCGAAATCTCCTCCATACGCCCAGAATTCATCAGGCAGTAATGGGAGTGACGAGGGGCTCTCGCCGAAACTTAACGGTGCACCGTTAAGCTTTTTAGGAATGCCTTGGTCTACCCAGCACCAAATGGCAGCTCCGATGATACTCTCGTCTTTTTCAATCACATCCCAATACTCCTTGAGGTTGCCGATGGAATTTCCCATGGCGTAGGCATACTCTCTCATGAATACGGGGCGGTCGGTTATTTTCTCGCCAAGTTCCTTCAAAGCGTCGGGATGCAGATAGGCTTCGTCATAGACGTCGGATACGGTGCGGTCTGTATCGTCGTATATCGGCCTGGTGGAATCTAAGGCGCGGACTGTGTCTGCCATGGCTCGCAAATTGGCACCGCTTCCGCCCTCGTTGCCCAATGACCAGAACAGGATGCACGGATGGTTCTTGTCCCTTTCCACCACGGCCGCTGCTCTGTCCACATGGGCCAGTGTCCATTGCGGGTTGTCCCCTAATACTTTGTTCCCCAAGCCGTAGGCATGACTTTCGTGGTTCGCTTCGTCCATTACGTAGATTCCATACTTGTCACATAGCTCGTACAGCAATGGCAGATGTGGATAGTGGGACGTGCGTATCATGTTGATGTTGGCTTGTTTAATCAGCCGGATATCTCTCTCCATCGTCCGGCTGTCGACAAAGAATCCCATACGGGGATGGAAATCGTGACGGTTCACTCCTTTCAGCTTGACGGCTTTCCCGTTGACTTTGAAGACGTCTCCCGCGATTTCTATTTTCCGTATGCCCCAATGGTATTCGAACGATTCCAAAAGTTCATTCTTCCTGCGAAGCTTGATGTGGATGTCATATAGATGCGGTTTTTCGGCAGACCATAGTTGAGGCTCCCGGAGCATTTCGGACAGTGTGACGCTCGTTTCAGAAAAGGCCTGAATAGTACCTACGGGAGCCACCATTTTTTTGTCGAGTTTATTTCCTCTATTGTCTTTCCCCACCAGGTTTATTTCTACGGTCAGGTCTTTTACTTTGCGGTCGGTCTGGTTTCTTATCCAAATTTCGGTTCCGAATGTAGCTGAACGCATGTCGTCCGACAAGTCGCTGCTGAACCTATAGTCCCGGATATTTGTCCGGGGACGTACCCATAGCTCTACCGGCCTGAGTATTCCACTAAGCCGCCACATGTCCTGGTCTTCCAGATAACTGCCGTCCGACCACCGATACACTTCCACTGCCAGACGATTGGTTCCGTTCTTCACAAATTCGGTTATGTCAAACTCGGCAGGCGACATCGAATTCTGGCTGTAGCCTACCCGCTCTCCGTTTACCCAGACATACATGGCCGATTTTACTCCTTCAAAGTGAAGGTATAGGCACTTGTCTTTCATATCGAGCGTCACTTCGAACGTGGTGACATAAGAGCCTGTGGGATTTCTGTGCCCGTAACTGTAATATTCGGCGGGAGGCTCGCTTGTCACTTTGGGTGCATCCTTCTGGAAGGGATAGTTTACGTTGGAATAGATAGGTTTCCCATAACCTTGCAATTGCCATGCTCCCGGTACTATGATGGTATCCCATGTGTCGGTATTGAAATCATTCTTGTAGAAGTCGGCCGGGCGCTTTCCCGGGTCGGCAGACCATTGGAATCGCCACTTGCCGTTCAGGGATATGATTTCTTTGCAATCGGCTTTTTGCGAAGGCAATGTCAGTGTGGCATGATACGGCTCTTTGTTGATGCCGACTACAATAGGATTCTCCCAGTCCGGAACTTCTTGGGCGCCGGCATATAGGGCACTTAGCAATAGAAAGGCAAATATCTTTTTTCTCATTTTTTCTCATGTTTTCTGATGGTCAATAAACTTCCATGATGAGAACTCCCCAGGGGGGCAATGTTACATGGTCTCCTTCTTTTACAGTCTTGCCGGAAATCAGCTCTTTGGACGTCGGATAGTTATGAGTGATTTCTTTGCTCTCGCTGCTGTAATTGAAGAAGTAACGGATGGCTTTTCCGGCTTTGTTTATTCCCGAACGCTGTATGATGGGGAACACGTCGCTCTCTGAAGAGATGATACCGGCATGGATGGCTGCCTTTCGCACGATGGCATTCAGCAATTCCTGCGAAGGGTAGGCTCCTATGTAGGTCAGTTTGCCTTTGCCATACTTGTTTTCGGTGACAACGGGCCATTTGCCGAAGAACGGATGCTCTGCATAAGCCAACGGGGTGGCTGTCTCGGGAATCAGGAATTCATACCAGTCGCTTATCTGGTTCTTTCCCTCTAATTGAAAGGGGTTATCCTTTAATGATAAGTCACCGATAGTGGAGAATTCCTGGTAATGGAAGCCGCAGGCTTTGCGTAGCGGCCCGGGAGCCAAGGTGGCCCGAACTGCGGAGTGCTCATTGCAGTAACCGCTTTTGTGCATCATTACCACGTGTCCGCCGGACTGTACGAATTCATCAATGGCTAATAGCAATTGGTCGGTAGCCACATACAAAGGGGGAATGACAAGCATGTCATATCCGCTGAAATCGGTTGTCTTGTCACAAGGGATGATGTCCGTTTCTATGTTTTGGAAATAGAGGGCTTTATGCACCATATCAATGGGATAATTGCTCTTGTAAGTGTAGGGCATGAAGCCGAGAGCATGATAAGAATCATGACTGTAGAGGATAGCTGCCCGGTTTTTCTTTTTCAAGTTCACGATGTGGCTGCCTATTCTTTCCAACTCTTTGGCGGTGGTGGTGAATTCCTTGTATATGCGGTTGGGCTGGAGGTCATGGCCCAGCACGCCTCGCCAGTATGTCTCCTGCCCGTAGTGCAGGGTAGACCAGTGCCAGTATTCCACCATATTGGCTCCGGAAGCATAATGTGCGTACACATTCTGCCGCAACTGGTTGTCGTAGGGAGGAAACTGGGTGCGGGCATCCCAGCCGATGCCTTGTGCGTTGGTTTCCATGACGATGTAATTGTTGTCGGCCACGGTGCGCACGAAGTCACCGGCATAAGCGATGCGCTGGCCGTCTTGTTTATCCTGTACATCGTGATAGACATTGATGGCAGGATATTGCATCTGCCTGAAACTTTCCACTTGGTCTATATTATGGAAGTCGGGCATAAAGCAGTGGGTGACAAATTGGTCTTTACGCTTGTATTCATTTACAAGGTCGCACTGCCAATTCAGAAAATCGGCCACTTCCTTCCGGTTATAGCGTTCCCATTCATTCTTGTACGAGGGGCTTGTCACTCCATCGCGCGGATAGAACTCTTCCCAGGTGTTGATGTTCATTCCCCAGTAGTTCATTCCCCATTCCTTGGCAAGCAGATTCAGGTCATTGTTGAATTTCTGTTTGATGTAGTTCCTGAATCCGAAGAAATAGTCTCTGTTGTTTACTCCGCGCGCTTCTGTTTCGTTGTCCACTTGATACCCGATGACTGCCGGATGCTGTGCATATCTTTCCAGCATCTTGCGGATAATCCGTTCGCAATAGAATTGGTAGGTCGGGTTTGTAAAATCCATGTTCTGTCTGATTCCATAATAGGCTTTGTTTCCTTTGGCGTGTTCTGCCAGCACTTCCGGGTGTTTGTATGCCAGCCATGCAGGAATGGAATAGGTGGGAGTTCCCAAGATGACTTTGATTCCTGCTGCATGCATCTTGTCCAGAATGCGGTCCATCCATTCAAATTCAAAATTTCCTTCTTGCGGCTCAAATACTCCCCAGGCAGATTCTCCAACGCGCACTACTGTCAGGCCGGCTCTTTTCATCAGCCGGATATCTTCATCCAGTCGCTCATAGGGCATATATTCATGATAGTAGGCTGCACCATAAAGCACGTTGTCGAATGAATACTGCGCTTTTATTTGTAAAGCGCTTAAAAACAACACTAATAGAATAAAGTAATTTTTGTTTTTCATAATCTTACCAGTCCGATACAATATTTTTATTTCATCATAGGTCTTATGCTGATGGTTCTCCGATATTCCTGCGGCATCGCCTTGTAAGCACCGAATACACCGCGGGCCGTACAGCCGACCCCGGTAGTGGCATAATCGAGATTCAGGGTCATGCCTTTCTGCTTCTGCAATTGGTAGGTATACATCGCTTTCGTCAGATTGTCTGTGCTGTACGGATAAATGTTGAAGTTGAACCATTCGTTCATCTTGAATTGAAGGCCGATGCCTTTGTCCGTGGTCAGTTGCAGCCAGCGTACATCTGTCCGCAATCCGTAATCTTGTGGCATTAGATAGGGCTCGTACATAGCTTGTACGGTAGAGGCATATATCCCCGTCGGATAGCCGGTTTTCCGGTCCGGATAGTTCTCTTGCGGTCCTCGGCCGTACCATTTCACTTGGTCGAGCGCATCGCTTACGGTCAGCGTAAGTCCTATGCGAGGAAACCAAAGCGGCATTTTCCCTTCAGGCTTCAATACATGGCGTATCTCTATCGTCCCTTCACTATTGATAATATACTCATAGTGGTTGATGATGCCGTTGTTCTGTATTCCTTCGATGTAGAGGTCTTTTTTCTCTTTTTCTCCTTTGCCCATCAATTCCGCATCAATGATGTGTATATGTACGCCTTCGGTGGTTTCGGACACCGAAAAAGAGAGGGGCTGATGTGTCAGGCGGTCAATCCCTGCAGAATACATTTCTGTGGCTACCGTGTATCCGTAACCTTCTTTCCAGTTGGAGGAGCGGGCGCTGGAGGCATTCCAGTTGTCCAGCTCATTGGCCAGCGGGGCACGCCAAAGATTCAGCCGGAGCGGTGATTCCAGCAGTTCCATATCTTGAACAACCATCGACGTCAGTTGTCCGTCGGTACGGTTGAATACATATTTGAAGCCATCTCCGGAGACAACCAATTCTTTCTCCGAAAGTGAATAGGAAGGTACGCCTTGAGCCTTTTCTTCCGAAGAGCATGGCAGGCTCCAAGGCAGTTCAAGTTCTTCCCATGCCACCTCATGTCCGGCTTTTGCCCACAATTCATCTTTTTTCAGGACGGCATGAAGCATCAGGCGGTATTCTTTGCCGGGAATCAGGGCTGGCTTCTTATAAGGTATGTGCACCAGCTCTTGGCTAAGCGGCGCTGTTGAGAGTGCCAAGTCACCCGATTGAATAACCTTGTCATCTTCTTTCAATTCCCATCGTATGGCATATCGGGAAGCATTTGTATAATGATTGCGATTCCATAACTCAACGACTCCCTCTGTCACATCCGACATGGAAAAAGAAAGAGGTTGTCCGGTTTTCTTCATTTGCCACATTTCGGGCTGTACGCTACGGTCGGGCCAGATGCTGCCGTACGTACGTGCACCGATACCGTAACTGTAGAATGTACCATTTTCCGTCTCTTGCTCAAAATCTAGCCACAGAGCGGCTTCTTCCGGGTGAAAAGAGGAAGTCAGTGCCTTGGCGAAAATGCCGACTTCGTCCATTTGAGCATCGCAGATGTAGACCGAAGTCTCTTGGCCGTGTGTTTCTGCATTCCGACCGATGTTGACGGGGTAGGGGAAGTTCCGGATATTGCCCGATGCTTGTGTGGAGGCCTTTTCTGCTCCGTCTATATAGATGGACATTTTCTGTCCGTCGTAGACGCACGTCACTTGATGCCAGTTGTATTCCCAGTCAGTAGGCAAGGAGGCGCATACGGAATGCTTTTTATCAGTATAGATATAAAATTCCAGTTTGTCTTTACCGCGTTGTTGCAGCCCGAACTGATAATTGCCTTTTGTGATGAATGAGCCGCAACTGCTTACTAGTTTCCGGGGGTAGATTCTGCAAGTGAGTGTCAGTTCATTACTGTTCAACTCCACATTGTCTGCACGATAGACCTCTACCCATTGGTCGTGACCGTTCAAGTCCAGCACCGTGTTCTTTCCTTCCTTCACTAAGCGGGCATTTCCCATCAGATGGGCGGGAGTATGGAAGGGCGAAAGGTCGTCCACTTGCCTTATCCGTTCGGTCAGTCCCGGACTTACAAAATCCCAGATGGCCCCTCCCATCAGGCGGGGATGTCGGTAGATGGCTTCCCAATAATCGTCCAGGGCACCGCCGGCATTGCCTGCAACCGATAAGTATTCATCCATAAACGATGGTCGGGAATCCTCTCCTATGCCTACCTGCATTTCCAGTTCCATAGGAGTAGGGTAACGGGGTCCGATAATATCTTCTGCCGGATGGGAGAATGCATTTCCGCCATACATCCAGAAGCGGGTGGGGTCCAGCGATTTCCCTTCTTCAATGGTGTGGGTAATGTTGATACCTTCACCGCTTTCGTTTCCTGCGCTCCAGAACAAGACGCAGGGATGGTTTCTGTCCCGTAACACCATTCTGCGGCATCGCTCGCGATACATCTCTTCGTATTCCGGGAGACTTGAAATCCATTCCGAGGCATGGGCTTCATCGCCCACCTCGTCTATGATATAAAGCCCGTATTCATTGGCCAGTTCCAAATACTTATTCACCGGAGGATAGTGAGAGGTACGTACGGCATTGAAATTAAACTGTTTCAACAATTCAAAATCCTTGCGTATGGTGGCTTCGTCCATGACATGTCCCTCTTCGGGATGCTGCATGTGCGAATTTTGTGCATTGACTTTCAGTGGGATACCGTTAAGATAAAAAACACCGTCTTTGATTTCCGTCTTTTTGAATCCGATGACCGTTTCTATCTTGTCTTTCTGCAGACCGGCCGGATTGGATAATTCCAGACCGAGCGTATAAAGCTCGGGTGTCTCGGCTGTCCATTTCCGGGGTTCTTGTACCAAGGTATGCAACTGTATTGTCTTTTCCGCAGCGTCCATTTCAAATGGAGCTGCGGAAAAGTTACAGATAATCTTGCCGTTTTTATCCTTTAAGTAAGCTTTCAATCCATAATTCTCATTTGGCTTCTTTTGGTAGTCCTTGATTTTTACCTGAATACTTAACTGCGAATCGGTATACGTATTATCAAACTCTGTGATTACTTGCCAGTCGAATATCCTGACAGCAGGTGTGGCGTACAACCATACGTCGTCAAAGATTCCGGCCAGTCGCCAATAATCTTGTCCTTCCAGGTAATAGCCGTCCGAATACTTTAGTACACAGACAGCCAGCGTGTTTTCGCCCGGCTTCAAATAAGGAGTGATGTTGTATTCGGCAGGTTCTTGTGCTCCTTCATTGTAGCCCACTTCATGACCGTTGACCCATACAAAAGAAGCGGATGCCACTTTCTCGAACCTTAAAAATATCTGGTCTTTTGCTGCCCAACTTGCAGGTACCTTGAATGTTCGCCGGTATAGTCCGGTAGGGTTATACTCTTTGGGAGCATGTGGTGGATTCACCCCGAAGGGAGCAGATACATTTCTGAACAGCTTGTCACCATAACCTTGCATTTCCCAGTTTGAGGGAACTTTGATGTCGCCCCATTGCTTATCCGGGAATTCGGGGTTAAAAAAGTGTGCAAGTATCCCTTCCGGTGTATCGCACCAGAAAAACTTCCATGTCCCATTCAGTAGCATGCTCTTTTCGGGCATATGCCAAGCGTGTCCTTCCTCTTGTCCTTTTTCAAATACAGAAGGGTTGTCTATATACCAGAGCATATCCTTAAGGAAGGATTTGTCTTGTGCATAGGATTGCAGGCACAAGGCTACTGAACACAATGGCAGAAACAGTTTTCTCAGATTCATTTTTTTGTAATTCGTGCTGTCCATCCACCGCCGGGTGCCAGTTGTACATTGAGTTTGTCTTTGGCAGTGACGATGCGTACTTCTTTTTTATAGTCGGTAGCTTCACGGTCGGCATTGACGCCGTCGGCAAAGATAATAGGGGAAATATCCTGGCCGATGCCCATAAAGCTGTACTGGGTGCGAATTGTATGGGTTTCTAGGAGATTATTCCATTCAAATCCCTTTGGCACGACGAACAGCTCCGGATCAAGCGGGTAGGAAAAATCCTTGTCCGTCCAAAATAAATATCTCCGTGCAGTGACTGCATGTTGATTGCGGTGCACATATTAGAATCCCTCCTTTTTTAATAGGTTAATATTATCGTATGATATCTAAGTATATTCCGACATTTAGCAGAATATTTTATAACTTTGTCTTATTCATCTAAAAACAAATGAAAGTTCTTTTTATCTGGAGATGCCGCCCAGTTTGCAGAAACAAAAA
>ENA-OQHL01000262-OQHL01000262.1-human-gut-metagenome-genome-assembly--contig:-NODE-262-length-42241-cov-5.157359_pt1 | contig 42241 bp, 35 predicted proteins | sample MGYA00242565_ERZ504723 | MGnify/ENA primary metagenome ERZ504723 (study PRJEB26092, sample SAMD00036211) | human gut metagenome | host: Homo sapiens | study: EMG produced TPA metagenomics assembly of... | reverse complement strand
CGGTACGTGGATCAAAATCAATCGAAGAAGTTCCAACATTCACATCAATTGAATCAGCACTGCAATAAGATTTATCAACAGTCAATTGCCGGAAAAACTGTTCTGCAGATACTCCTCGACAGGAACTGTTGCGTTTCATGATCCAGCCACCTGCGATATATACAGTGATACCAGGGTCTTGATACAATTCATTTGCAACAGGAAAAGAATCAGTTACAACGGTAAGATCTTCTTTTCCGTGGAGAAGTGTTGCCAGAAGGTAAGTTGTGGTACCACTTCCAATGGTGATATAATCCCCGTTTTTGATCGTGGATGCTGCGAGCAAAGCAATCTTTAATTTATCTTCATAATGCTCAATCTGTGAAAAATCTCTGGAAACTTTCGGAGTTTCTGGACGGTCAATAGGAATTGCACCACCGTGTGTTCTTTGCAATAAGCCTTTGTCTTGCATTCCTTGCAAGAGAAGGCGGGCAGTTGAAGGTGCAATCGATAGAATATCGCAGACTTCTGTGACACGAACTTTTCCTTGCTTTTTTAAAATATCTAATATGATCTCTTCTCTTTCTTCTGGAAAAGAATCAGTTGTTTGTTTTGCCATAAGCGTTCTTCCTTTTCGTAAACTAATTTCATAATGTAAAATCATCGAAATGATTCTTTATCATCATTATAGCAACAAAACGATGAAAAAGCAATACAATAAAAAGAATAAAACGATGACAAACAATTAAAATATAGTGAAAATGCACAAAAAAAGATGAAAACAATTGTGTAAGTTGACAAAAATGATAATAAACGATGAAAAACGATTGCAAAACGATGATTGCGGAGATATAATGAACTCACAAACAAAGACAACAACAAACAACAAAGATTAGGAGGAACGTACATGAAGCCAGAAATCATCATTATGTTAACCAATAATGATATTACCGTAAAAAATGCAGAGGAAGTATTTGAATCTTGCAAGGATCTCCCAGCAAAGAAATGGGGATTTAAAGATGTAGGTCTTCCAAAAGATGAAATGATCAAACTTGCAGCAAAGATGAAAGAAGCTGGAAAAGAGACATACATCGAAGTTGTTACATACACAGAAGAAGGATGCTTAGAAGGAGCTAAACTTGCATATGAATGTGGCTTTGATTATCTGACAGGAGCACTTCCATTTGACTCCGTTTTTGAATATGCCAAAGAGCACAATTTAAAATATTCTCCATTCTGTGGAAAAGTCGGAGGAAGTCCTGTGGAATTAACAGGAAGTATTGATGAGATTGTTTCTTCAGCAAAAGAGTGTATCGAAAAAGGAGCAGATGGAGTAGATCTTACAGCATATCGTTATGCAGATGGTGATCCAATCGAGTTAACAAAAGCAATCGTAGATGCTATTGGTGCAGATAAGGTTTGTATTGCAGGAAGCGTTGGGAATGAAGAACGTATGAATCAGATGAAAGACGCTGGAGTTGCTGAATATACAATGGGAAGTGCACTATTTAATGCAAACTTTGTAGAGGGAGGAACATTTCGAGAGAATCTTGAATATGTCCTTAACTACTTAAGGAAATAAGAAACGTAATAAAAAATTTTTTAAAGAAAAGGAGAATGAAACATGTTAGAAAAATTCGCACACGTATTTCCAGCTATGGTAACACCAATGAAAGAAGACGGAAGCTTTAATTATGAAGTTGCCAAGAAACATGCAGACTGGATGATGGACAACGGAATCGGAGGAATCGGAGTTTTAATGGCAGCAGGAGAATATCAGAGTATGTCATTAGAAGAACATATGGAATATGTTAATGAGATGGTTCCATATGTAAAGAAACGAGGAGCATCTGTGATCGTTGGATGTTCAAGAGAAAGAGTAGAAGATGCTTGTGCATTAATGAATAATGCATATAAAGCAGGAGCGGATGCAGCAATGGTTCTTCCATCTTTCTACTACAATCAGTCACAGGAAGAGATCATCGATCATTATACATATTTAAATGATAATTCAGATCTTGATATCATGGTTTACAATAATCCAAATGTAACATCAGGAATCACAAGAGAAACAATGAAAGAATTATACAAACTGCCACATGTAAAGATTGTAAAAGATGCATCTATGGTCATTGATGTTATGACAGATTTCATCTTTGAAGCAGAGCAGGCAGAAGAAGAGAAAAATGTATTGTGTGGATGTGATTACTTACTGTACCAGGCATATGCAACAGGAGCAATTGGATGGATTAGTATGACAGCAAACATTCTTCCAAAATTATCTGCTGACTTCCACAATGCAATGATCGTGGAAAAAGATTATCAGAAAGGTTTGGAAATCTACAAAAAACTGTATCCAGTTGTAAATATGACAGAAAGATATTCAGCACCAACACAGGCTGTAAAACATATCTTATCTGAAGTTATAGGGTTCGATGAAGGAATCTGCCGCCGTCCAAGAAGAGAGATCAGTGATGAAGACAAGAAACTGGTAGTTGAATGGAGTCAGATCAAAGAACTCGCAAAAACAAATAAAATGTAAAAAAGGTCAGTAAAAAAAGATTACGAATAGATTATACGATATACAAGGAGGGTTCTTGTGAGAAAGACAGATTATTTGATTATAGGTGCCGGAATTGTTGGATGTAGTGCTGCATATCTGCTGACGAAAGATGGAAAAAAAGTAACGATCGTGGATAAAAGTTATCCATGTAACGAAGCTTCTGGAGTTAATGCTGGAGGAATGGAACTCCTCCAGCAGCCTCCAAAATCTCTGCCAATGCATGTACTGGCAGCACAGTTATGGGATATGTTCCAAAATGAAGATGGAATTGATTGTGGATATCATCGAACAGGCGGACTTTATTGTGTATTAAGAGAAGAAGATTTAAAAATGTTAGATGAACAGGAAGAACGTTTTAACAAACTAGGACTTCCGATCGAACGATTAAATAAAGAACAGGTCAAAGAGAAGATACCATATATCTGTGACAATGTGATCGCAGCAAACTTTAGTCCAATGTCAGGATATTCCAATCCATTGAAGGCTGGAGTTGCAATTCTTATGAAAGCGAAAGAGCTTGGATGTGAATTTTATGACCATCAGTTTATCAAAGAAATTCATACATCTAAAGAGAATGGATATCTGGCATATGCAGAAGATGGACAGGTATATCAGGCGAAGAAGATTTTGATCACAGGAGGAATTCGGTCTCCATGGCTGTTGGATCAGATGGGTGTTCATATTGAATTAGAAGAAAAACATAACATGATCACCGTGACAGAGAAAGCACCTCATTTTATAGATTATACGATCACAACACCAACGATGACGATGAAGCAGACAGCAGAAGGTTCTGTTTTGATCGGTGGTGGACGTGAAGGATATGGAGATTTGAACAAAGATGATAAGAAAAAAGATGTTTCCATTAATGGTCTGTGTTTTAATGTAAGAGAAGCACAAAATATCATTCCTTCCGTGAAGAAGTTAAATATCCTGCGCAGTTGGTCAGGATTTGAAGGATTTACGCCAGAAAGACTTCCTTATATCGGGGAAGTAGAAAAATATCCAGGTGTATACTATGCAGTCACAGGTTTCTGTGGATACTGCATTGGACCAGGAGCTGCTGCAGAAGCGATTAAATGTATGAATGGTGAAGAATATTTTAATGTAAAAGAAGTGTAGATCGGTAAGGAGGGAACGATATGTCCAGAATAGAAAACCATATTATTTTGGGAGATCTTGAAGAAAAGAAGATGGTTACGATCATTGTCGATGGAAAAGAAATCCCTGCAGTGGAAGGAGAACCAATCCTTTCAGCACTCCTTGCGGAGGGTATTAAAGTATCAAATATCAGCCAGAAACATCATGAACCACGAGGATATTTTTGTGGAATCGGGCGTTGCACAAATTGTGTTATGACAGTCAATGGTGATCCAAACGTACGTACATGTGTAACACCTGTGGAAGCTGGTATGGTAGTAGAAACTCAGGATGGTCTTGGAAAATGGGAGGAAGCGTAGATGAAGAAAGATATTGAAATTCTCGTGATCGGCGCAGGTCCTGCAGGGCTTTCCGCAGCAATTGAAGCTGCAAAATGTGGTGCCGAAGTACTAGTGGTTGATGAAAATAATAAGCCTGGCGGACAATTATTTAAACAGATTCATAAATTCTTTGGTTCAAGAAGACATAAAGCAGGAACCAGAGGTGTCGATATTGGAACACAGCTGTTAGAAGAAGTGGAGAAACTTGGAGTGACAGTTATGTTAAATACGGTTGCCTATGGATTTTATCCAAATGGAGAAGGTGTTGCTCTTGCTGTAAACGGAGAAGAAGGAATAATCGTTCATCCAAAGAAAGTCATTATGGCGACAGGAGCAAGTGAAAACCCATTGGCATTTCCAGGATGGACATTACCAGGAGTTGTAGGAGCTGGTGCCATTCAGACAATGATCAATGTACATCGAGTATCTGTAGGACAAAGAGTTTTAATGATCGGATCAGGAAATGTAGGACTGATCGTGACATATCAGTTATTACAGGCAGGAATCGATGTAGCAGGAATTGTCGAAGCTGCACCACAGCTTGGTGGTTATGGTGTCCATGCAGGAAAAGTAAGAAGAGCAGGAGTTCCTTTATATGTAGGGCATACAGTTTTGGAAGCAGTACCAAATGAAGATATGTCAGGAGTCAAAGGAGCGATCGTTGCGGAAGTTGATAATAAATTCCAGCCAATTCCAGGAACAGAACAATTCGTTGAATGTGACGTGATCGGAATTGCAGTCGGATTGACACCAGATATTGGATTACCATCCATGGCAGATGTCACATTTGTGAATGCCGGAAGATTAGGTGCACAGGTTCCAATGCATGATCGAAATATGGAAACAACAAAAGAGGGAATCTATGTTGCAGGAGACTCTTCTGGAGTGGAAGAAGCATCTTCAGCGATCGAAGAAGGAAAACTTGCAGGAATCGCAGCAGCCGAAGCACTTGGAAAGCTCAGCAAAGAAGAAGCAGCGAAAGCCAAAGAAAATGTTTGGAATTCATTAGATCAGCTTAGAACAGGACCTTTTGGACAGGGCCGTCATGATGCGAAGGAACAGATCATAGAGCAGATGGAAGAATGGAAGGTGAAGAACAGTGCTTGCTAAAGATGGATTTTTAGATTTAGAAGAAGTTATGGACATTCCTGGATTTCCTGGAATTGAAGTATTAAATAACAAAAAATGTGTAGTTATCGAGTGTAAACAGAATATTCCATGTAATCCATGTGAAAGTGCCTGTCCACATCATGCGATTTCCATTGGGAATCCGATTACAAATCTTCCAGTTGTGGATCCGGAAAAATGTATTGGATGTGGATTGTGTGTGGCACAGTGTCCGGGACAGGCATGTTTTCTTGTGGATATGTCACATGAAGAATATGATACAGTAACACTTCCATATGAATATTATCCGCTTCCAGAGAAAGATCAGGAAGTTTATGGACTTTCAAGAGATGGAAAATATGTGATCAAAGCAGTTGTTGTAAGAATTGTTTTGACAAAGAAAAATGACAGAACTGCGGTAATTGAAGTAAAAGTTCCAAAAGGATATGGAATGAAGGTTCGTAATATTTCTGTAGATGGAAAGAGAATTGCGGCTGAAGAAGAAAATAAAGCAGTGGATCAGGCAGCAATTGATGCCATTGACAACGACGAGATGTATGTATGCCGTTGCGAAGAAATTACAAAAGCGGAAGTAATTGAAGCAGTTAGAAATGGTGCAACCAGTGTTAATGAAGTGAAACGACTGTTAAGAACTGGTATGGGAATGTGTCAGGGACGCAACTGTGCAAAAACCATTGAGCGTATCATTGCAGCAGAATTAAAAGTAGCACCAAGTGAAGTTCCACAGGCAACAAAACGAGGACCGGTAAGACCAATCAAACTGACAGGATATACATCTCTTGATATCGAGGCACAAGAAGAGATGTTTGAACATGACTGGTAATTGACTAGATAGTATAAACAGGAAGATCAAGTGGAAGCTAATGCTTCCACTTGATATAATAGAGCTAAGGAGTGATTATGTTTATGTCTACATAGGATTAGACAAGGAAGGAGCATAATGGGCGATTTTTTTATTAAGCTGGATAATATTGTTTGGTCAAATCCAATCATTTTTTTAATTTTAGGTTCGGCAGTATTTTTTACGATCATTTTAAAAGGAGTTCAGGTTCGAAATATCAAACATCAGATTCAGTTATTATTCGGAGCAAATGATTCAGATGCAGGAATTTCACCATTTGCAACATTTTGTACGGTTATCGGATATCGTGTTGGTACGGCAAATGTTGCCGGAGTTGCGGTAGCAATCTTAAGTGGTGGACCTGGAGCAGTTTTCTGGATGCTGGTAACATCCATTCTTGATACGGCGATTTCTTATGCAGAATGTTCTCTTGGTCAGTGTTATAAGATCAAACAGGATGGAGAATATCGAGGTGGAGCATATTATTATATAGAAAGAGGATTAGGGATCAAACCGCTTGCGGTCGTATATGCATTGTTAACATTTATCTGTGTCCCAATTCTTACAGTAGCACCTCATGCATTTTCAATTACAAGTGGCTTTAAAAATAGTATCGGAGTATCACAGTATATTACAGGAGCGATCATTGCAGTTTTATTATTCTTTGTAATTTCTGGAGGAATTAAGCGTATTGCAAAGACGGCAGAATTGATCGTACCATTTATGACGATTGGATTTATCTTAATGACCGTCATTGTAATGATCCTAAGGATCAAGGAAATACCAGAAGCTTTTAGCTTGATCATAAGATGTGCTTTTGGACAACATGCAATGTTTGGAGGCTTATTAGGTAGTGCTGTTTTATGGGGAGTAAAACGATCTGTAAATTCCTCAGGAGCAGGTATGGGAGAAGCCGTTCCAGCAGCATCTGCAACTGAGTGTTCTCATCCGGGTGTACAGGGATTGATCAATTCATTATCTGTATATATTGATCTTTTTGTATGTATTTGTACAGCATTAATGATCATCTTAACGGATTGTTTTAATGTTCTGGATCAGACAGGAGCAAGTCTTTATATAGGAAAAGGTTCAGCAAATGTGGCAAGTGGATCAGCTGAAGTTGGAATTGCCTGGACACAGGAAGCATTAAATTCTATTTTTCCTGGAAATTTTGGAGGTATCTTATTAGCTTTCTTCTTATTTTTCTTTGCATTTACAACATTACTAAATTATTACTATCAAGGAGAAACAGCAATTGCTTATATGTTATATAAACAATCTTCAAAAACAAGGAAAATAGCAATCTGGGGATTAAGAATTGCAATGCCATTGATCTTTTATTACTTTGCGATTCAATCTGCAGCAACCAGTTTTGCATCGGGAGAAGTAGGTGTTGGATTGATGGTATGGTTTAATGTGATCGTATTATTGATCATGTCACCAACGATCAAGAAGATTTTCGACGATTATATGACACAAAGAAAAGCAGGAATTGAAAAACCTGTCTTTAATCCTCAGAAATTAGGTATTAAAAATGCAGATCTCTGGATGGAGATCAATGCGGACAAGATTGCTAAGGAGGAAGATAATGAAGTACATACTGGGAATTGACATCGGAACAACAGCGATTAAAGCAGCAGTCATCGGAGAAGATGGTGAGATTTATGGCACAAAAACAAGCGAATATCCATTGACAACACTTCCAAGTGGCGAAGTGGAAGCAGATCTTTCTCTATATGAAGAGGCATTCAAACAATCCATCAAAGAATCTGTTAAAAATGCAAGGGTGCCAGTAAAAGATATCAAATGTGTTGGATTTTCATCAACTGCGGAAACCTGCGTGTTTTTGGATGAAAATAATAAACCTCTATGTAAGGTAATTGCATGGATGGATACAAGGGCAACGAAGGAAGCAAAAGAATTAACAGAGCAGTTTGAGAAACAAGATATCATAAAGAAAGTCGGATTTGATGGAATATATGCCATCCATCCGGTAAGCAAGATTCTTGCGGTAAAACATAAAACACCAGAAATCTTTGAAAAGACAAGAATGTTTGCACAGATTAAGGATTACTTTATCTTTAAACTGACAGGAACATACTATACAGATCATTCAACAGCAAGTGATCATGGATTTTTTGATATTACAAATCGCTGTTACTGGAAAGAAATGCTTGCATATACAGGAATCAAAGAAGAATATCTTCCAAAGTTAGAAGAACCAGGAACAGAACTGGGAACGATCAGCGAGAGCGCAGCAAAAGAATTTGGATTAGATCCACAGACAAAGATCAATGTGGGAGCATTTGATCAAGGATGTGGTGCGATCGGTGCAGGTAATATAAAATCAGGAATTGCATCAGAAAGTACAGGGTCAGCACTTGTAACTGTGGCAACGATCGATCAGTTAAATCCAGAGTCAAAAGGAGATGTTCCGACATTGTGTAGTGCGATCGCCGGGAAATACATGTATCAGCCATATTGCACAGGTTCGATCATCATGAAATGGTATCGAGATACATTTTGTGATGAAGAAAAAAGAATAGAGCAGGAAACAGGACTGAATGCATATACCCAGATGGATGAAATGGTAAAAGCAACACCACCAGGAGCAGATGGACTGATCATGCTTCCATATTTTCAAGGATCAGGAATCCCTGAATTAAATGAAAATGCGAAAGGTGTCTACTATGGAATCCATGCGGGACATAATAGAGGTCATTTTATAAGGGCAATCATGGAAGGACTTGCCATTGCGTTAAAAAGGATGTTAGAATGTGAGAAAAAATTAGGAGCAACCATGACAGAGATCCGTTCTCTTGGAGGTGGATCAAAGTCAAAAGCATGGTGTCAGATTAAAGCAGACATTCTGGGAATTCCAGTGAAAGTCATAGACAACAGCGAAAGTACTGCATGTATGGGATGTGCAATCTTAGCAGGAGTGGCAAATGGAATCTGGGATTCTGTAGAAGAAGCAGCTCATCAATTTGTAAAGGTAAAAGAAATATATGAACCAAACAAAGAAAATGAACAAATATACCAACAAGTTTACGAAAAATATGTGGAAATTACCAAGGTATTAAATCCAACTTTTTAACAATAACACTCATATAAAAATAATGATATTTATAGTATGAATTACTCCAATTAACAAAACACAAATAAATCCTAAGATTTGAATTCTGTCATATGTTTCCGATACCACAAAGGCATCAGATTCCTCTGACACTGATGATTTTCTCGTTCTTTAATCCCAATCGTATTGAAAAAGTCTTTCCATAGATCAATAAACGGATCGTCTGTCTGAATGGACAGCCGGTCCATTTCTTCTTTTGAAAGTGTTGTTAAATAATAATCTTGATCTGCAGGATGGACAACAGCAATGAAGCGTTTATCATCAATGATCATCCAGTTTTCAGAAGGCAGACGATCAGAAAAATGTGGTGCAACCAGAGTCAATACATTACTCTTTGGCTCAATATGACTTACCAACACATCTCCAGGCATATTCGCAAATCGGATAAATTCCACATGAAAATGAGCTTCATTTCCAACCTTGCGTTTCAATTCAAACATCCGCATAACCACAGGTTCCTGAAGAAAATCCACAACATGAGCACCGTAATGGAATCCAGCAACAATAAAACGATAAATCGTATCTAATTTATCCTCGACATTAGACATCGCAGCTTCATAGATCATAATATAAGCCTGATAAGAAATCTTACTCTTGATAGAACGAACGACACTGGCAGTTTTCTCAGGATCGGCATCCACATGCCGATAATCACAGAATAATTCCAGATTACCAATCGGTTCTGTCTTCAATTTAATATTGGAATGCCCAAGTCTTGATGCCCAGGCTTCATAAATACAGGTCATCATTGCATCAAAATTATCTTCACAAGTAAAAACAGTCACAATAGCCTCCAAAATACAAAAAATAACGAAAATTACATCTGTCCAAACAAAGTCTTCGAAGAATCTTCTACAGTGACTTCAGATTGGAAATTAAAATCATCAAATAAAGAAAGCTGTCGATAGGTCTGCGGATGATCAATCTCCCAGTTCTGTTTTCCATCTTCACCGATCAGCTGACGGGTAATAAAATCTTCCTCAATCGGTATCCGGTACATCATCTTCCCGTTGCAAGTAATAAAATACTTCGCACGTTTTAGAACAACTCCCATTTTCTTCAAATGTTCAAAATTAAGCGTTCCATGTTTACGAGCCTTCACAATACGAAACGCAGACTTTGTCCCGATTCCAGGAACACGAAGCAACACATCATAAGAAGCCCGGTTGATCTCAACCGGATAAATATCCAGATGACGAAGTGCCCAGTCACACTTTGGATCAAGCATCGTATTAAAATTCGGCCGGTCTACAGAAAGTAATTCATCTGCTTTAAATCCATAAAACCGTAGTAGCCAGTCTGCCTGATACAGACGGTGTTCCCGAAGAAGCGGTGGTGCAGTTCCAAGAGCTGGCAGATTAGAATCTTCATTCAAAGGAACATAAGCAGAATAAAATACACGTTTCAAGTCATACTGCTGATATAATTTCTGCGTTGTTGATAAAAGCTGCAGATCATTCTCCCCAGTTGCACCAATGATCATCTGTGTACTCTGACCGGCAGGAACAAAAGAAGCTGGTTTTCCATTATTTTGCAAACGTAAAGTATTCTTAAGAGAAGGATCTGCAAGTGTCAACGGGGAAGAACCAGTCTGAATCCGCTGATAAGGATTCTCCTGAAAGATCGTATGCTTCAAATACTTATTACTTCGAGAACGTTCCATAGAGGCATCTTTCCCGATCATCAACCGATGATCCACGATTCCATTCTGAATCTGGCGGATCGGAGCAACAAGTTTCTTTGGATTCTTATGAGGAGCCAGCTTCTTAAGCCCATCAATCGTAGGAAGTTCCAGATTCACACTCATACGATCGACAAGATATCCCATATTCGTGATCAACTCATCCGAAGCGCCAGGAATCGCTTTCACATGGATATATCCCATTAAAGTGGTACTTTGTACGAAGCAGATAAATAGCCTGATACATCAATTCCATCGTATAAGTCGGACTCTTCACGATCCCAGAGCTTAAAAATCAATCCCTCAATATAATTTCTTCGATAAAATTCCACAACAAGTGTACAGATCTCGTCCGGAGTAAATGTTGTACGAACCCTGTCATTACTTACTCGGTTTAGACAATACTTACAATCATAAATACATTCATTGCTAAGTAAGATCTTAAGCAAAGACACACAGCGCCCATCCGAAGAAAAACTATGACAGATTCCAGCAGCCTCTGTATTCCCGAGCATTCCTTTCTTTCTACGGCGGGAAGAACCACTGGAAGTACAGGCGACATCGTATTTTGCTGCATCAGCTAAAATCTTCAATTTTTCATTTAAAGATAAATCTTTTGATGAGATTTCCATATCAAACAGCTCCTTTCGAATATATGTTCTAGTTTAACATAAATAAACGTAATTTACAAATTATATTTTGATCTGATCATCATCACATATATTTGAAAAAAACCATCACATTAGTGACCATTAAGATCATAAATGTGATGGTTTTTTTCTAACCAAGAATCTTCTTATTCGATACAGTTGCATCCTGATAAGAATATGACTTGGTTGTCAGAGATTCTAAAATCTGTTCAGGATGAACAATGGCATCTTCTAAAGATGTGATATAAAGCTTTTTATTACCGAAGCGGGAAGCTTCATCGATCGCAACATCAGCGGCTATCACAATATAATCAGCTTCGTCGATCTGTTTAGGGGAAAACTGATTTTGAATTCCCATAGCTCCCTGTGTTTCCACAGAAAGATCAACGCCAAGTTTCTCACCTGCCTGTTCTAGTTTCTCTGCCGCAACATAGGTTTGAACCATTCCAGTCGGGTATTTTTTACACACAAAATTTTCATGAAATCCTCCAATCGTATGTTACTCCTTCTTGATAGTCAGTATAGCATGAGAAAGCAGAAAAGGAAAAGTGGAATAATAGAAAAATAGTTTTTGTTTAAAATGCACAAAAATAAAGTGAAAATATTGTCAATATACACTATAAACAACAACTTGTAAAGAGGACCGTACAAGTTTTAAAATGAGAACCATAAGGAAGGAGGATGTCAAACATGGGAAAGAACAAAGGAGAAATGAAATATCACACATTAAAGGAATCACTGAAGAATGATATTTTATCTGGTGTCTATCAACCGGGAGATAAGATGCCATCAGAGAATCAACTGGTACAGGAATATGATCTTAGTCGCCATACCGTACGTAAAGCGCTGTCAATTCTGGAAGAAGCAGGTTATATTGTTGCAGTTCATGGAAAGGGAACGTTTTGTACAGAACGGGCACTTCATAAAAAGGAATCAAAGAACATTGCAGTGGTTACAACCTATATTTCTGATTATATATTCCCTAGATTGATCCAGGGGATCAACAGTGTCCTTTCCAAAGATGGATACAGCATTATTTTTAAGACAACAGAAAATAGCAGACGAGGAGAGACAGCATGTCTTGAAGATATTCTTACAAAAGATATTGATGGTTTGATCATTGAGCCAAGTAAAAGTGAGATTGTATGCAGACATCCAAAACTTTATGAGAACCTTGATAAATATGAAATTCCCTACATTTTCATTCATGGAGTCTATGAGGAGATGAAAGACAAACCCCACATTCTTATGGATGACTGTAAAGGAGGTTATCTGCTTACAAAATATCTGATCGATATGGGACATCAACATATCGCAGGAGTTTTTAAAGCAGACGATCATCAAGGAAGAGAACGACATAAAGGTTATGTGATGGCACTTCAGGAAGCAGGATATCAATATGATCCAGATATGGTTGTCTGGTTTCATACAGAAGATCGTCAGACGAAACCAGTAACATCAGTTGTTCAGATGATAAAGGATCAAAGAAAGATGGATGCAGTTGTCTGTTACAATGACCAGATCGCATTTTCAATCATTGGAGGATTGCATCAGATTGGGGTTTCAATTCCAGAAGACTTGTCGATTACAGGATATGATAATTCAATGCTTGCACATCAGCATCCACTTTCTCTAACGACTATTGCTCATCCACAGGAAAAACTTGGTGAGATGGCAGGACAGTTGTTGCTAGAAAAGATACAAGGTGGATCAGATAAAGACATGAAAACAGAGTATTTGATCGAACCGAAATTGGTGATCGGAAACTCATGTAAAAATAGGAATCAAGAATAGATATAAAACTGGGAGGCAGAAAAATGGAACTTAGAAAGAATTACAAATTTTGGTTTGCAACAGGATCACAGGATTTATATGGAGATGAATGTTTAAGCCATGTGGCAAAACATGCACAGATCATTGTGCAGAATTTCAATGAAAGTGGTATCTTACCATTTGAAGTTGTATGGAAACCAACATTAATTGATAGTACTTCGATCAGAAGAACATTTGAAGAAGCAAATGCAGATGAAGAATGTGCCGGTGTCATCACATGGATGCACACATTCTCCCCAGCAAAATCTTGGATCGCAGGATTACAGGCATTTAAGAAACCATTATTACATCTTCACACACAGTTTAATGAAGAAATCCCATATGACACGATCGATATGGACTTTATGAATGAAAACCAGTCAGCACATGGGGACAGGGAATATGGACATATCGTAACAAGAATGGGAATCCCAAGAGAGGTTGTTGTTGGATATTATGAATCAAAAGAAGTGAAAGAAAAGATTGCATCTTGGATGAGAAGTGCAATCGGAATGGTGGAAAGTAAAAATATCCGTGTGGTAAGGATTGCGGATAATATGAGAAATGTTGCGGTTACAGAAGGTGATAAAGTCGAAGCACAGATTAAATTTGGATGGGAAATCGATGCATATCCAGTCAATGAAGTTGTAGATTATGTCAATGCAGTCAGCAAAGGTGATATTGATGCACTGACACAGTTTTATTGTGAAAAATACAATCTTTTATTAGAGGGCAGAGATCCGATCGAATTTAAGAAACATGTAGCGGTACAGGCAGGAATCGAGATCGGACTGGAAAAATTCTTGAAAGACCATGATTATCAGGCAGTTGTTACACACTTTGGCGATCTTGGTGGATTAAAACAGCTTCCAGGACTTGCGATTCAGAGATTAATGGAAAAAGGTTATGGATTTGGTGCAGAAGGTGACTGGAAGACAGCAGCAATGGTACGACTGATGAAAGTTATGACAGCAGGAAAGAAAGATGCCAAAGGAACATCATTTATGGAAGATTATACATACAATTTTGTTCCGGGAAAAGAGGGTATCTTAGAAGCGCATATGTTGGAAGTATGCCCAACGATCGCGGATGGTCCTGTTTCAATCAAAGTAAATCCATTATCTATGGGAAATCGTGAAGATCCTGCAAGACTTGTATTTACGGCAAAAGAAGGAGAAGGAATAGCCACTTCTTTGATCGATCTTGGACATCGTTTCCGTCTGATCATTAATAAAGTGGAGTGTAAAAAGACAGAAAAACCAATGCCAGAGCTTCCAGTAGCTACGGCATTCTGGACACCAAAACCAGATCTTTATAAAGGAGCAGAGGCATGGATCTTAGCTGGTGGAGCACATCATACAGCATTTTCATATGATCTTAGTGTAGATCAGATGGTTGCATGGGCAGAGGCTATGGGAATTGAGAATGTTGTCATTGACGAGAATACAGATATCAGAACATTAAAGAATGAATTAAGATGGAATGAAGTAGTTTATTGTTAGAAAATGGAGGCAGTACCATGGAAACAAAGCAAATGATCGCAGATGGAAAAACAGCATTGGGAATTGAATTTGGATCAACAAGGATCAAAGTTGTACTAATCGACAAAGATCATCATCCGATAGCATCCGGAAGCCATGGCTGGGAAAATCGTCTGGAGAATAATATATGGACTTATACATTAGAAGACATCTGGAGTGGACTACAAGACAGTTACCAAAACTTAGTAAACGACGTGAAAGAAAAATATGATATTACACTAACTAAGGTTGGAAGTATCGGATTTAGTGCGATGATGCATGGATATATGGCATTTGATAAAGATGGAAAATTGTTAGTGCCATTTCGAACATGGAGAAATACAATGACAGAAGAAGCTTCTGAGAAATTAACGGAAGTATTTTCTTATCATATTCCTCAAAGATGGAGTATCGCACATCTGTATCAGGCAATTTTAAAAGAAGAAGAACATGTAAAAGATATTGATTATCTGACAACACTGGCAGGATATGTCCATTGGAAATTAACAGGTGAAAAGGTGCTTGGTGTTGGAGAAGCGTCTGGAATGTTCCCGATCGATATCGAAACAAAGGATTATAACCAGACGATGATCAAGACATTTGACGATCTGGTCAAAGATAAAAAATTTGGATGGAAATTAGAAAATATCTTACCAAAAGTTTTAATAGCTGGAGATAAAGCAGGTATCTTAAGCGAAGAAGGAGCAAAATTATTAGACTCATCTGGTAATCTGGAAGCTGGAATTCCTTTATGTCCGCCAGAAGGAGATGCAGGAACTGGAATGGTTGCGACAAACAGCGTGACAAGAAAAACAGGAAATGTATCTGCAGGAACAAGTGTTTTTGCAATGATCGTTTTAGAGAAAGAATTAAAAAAAGTTTATGATGAGATCGACCTTGTCACAACTCCATCAGGTGATCTTGTTGGTATGGTACATTGTAATAACTGTACATCAGATCTGAATGCATGGGTCAACTTATTTAAAGAATTTGCACAGAACTTTGGTGTGGAAGATGTAGATATGGATCAGCTTTATGGAAGTCTTTACAATAAAGCATTAGAAGGTGACAAGGATTGTGGTGGATTACTTGCATACAACTATTTCTCAGGAGAACATATCACAGGATTTGAAGAAGGAAGACCATTATTTGTAAGAAGACCAGATAGTAATTTTAATCTTGCAAACTTTATGAGAGTTCATCTATACACAGCACTTGGAGCTTTGAAGACGGGGCTTGATATCTTGATGAAGGAAGAAGATGTCAAAGTTGATAAAATGCTGGGACATGGTGGATTATTCAAAACAGAAGGTGTTGGACAAAAGATCATGGCAGCAGCTGTGAATGCACCAGTATCAGTTATGAAAACAGCTGGAGAAGGTGGTGCATGGGGAATGGCAATCCTTGCAGCCTATATGCTGAATAAAGCAGAAAATGAGACGCTTGATACCTATCTTTTTGACAAAGTATTTGTAGGGGAAGAAGGTACAACGATCGCTCCAGATGAAAAAGATGTGGAAGGTTTTGATGAATTTATCAAACGATATCAAAAAGGTCTTGTACTTGAACGAGTTGCAGTTGATGTCATGTAAAAAGGAGACGAAAGATGTTAGAGCAATTAAAAAAGGAAGTCTATGAAGCAAATATGGAACTTCCTAAAAGAGGTCTGATCACATATACATGGGGAAATGTCAGTGGAATTGATAGAGAAAGTGGTTTATTTGTTATTAAACCAAGTGGTGTGGATTATGATAAACTTTCTCCAGAAGATATGGTTGTCATGGATCTTGATGGAAATAAAGTGGAAGGAGATTTAAATCCATCTTCTGATACACCAACGCATATTGAATTATATAAAGCATTCAAAGATTTAGGAGGAATTGTACATACACATTCCCCATGGGCAACATCATGGGCACAGGCAGGGAGAAGTATTCCATGCTATGGAACAACACATGCAGATTACTTCTATGGAGAAATTCCATGTGCAAGAAGCCTCACAAAAGAAGAAATTGAAGAAGCCTATGAGAAGAACACAGGTTTGGTGATCATTGAGACATTTAAAGATAAGGATCCAGTTCATGTTCCAGGAGTGCTTTGTACAAATCATGGACCATTTACATGGGGAGCTGATGCAGCCGAGGCAGTTCATAATGCAGTTGTCTTAGAAGAAGTCGCAAAGATGGCATACCGTTGCGAACATTTAAATCCAGAAGTAAAACCAGCACCACAATACCTGCAGGATAAACATTTCTTCAGAAAACATGGAGCAAATGCTTACTATGGTCAGGGCAAGTAATAAAAATGGATCAATATTTAAGAAAAGAGCAGGAAACAATATGAATAATATGCTAAAAACATATCGCACCATGGAGCTGTTGCTTTTGGACATTTTGGAAAAACTTTATATGAAGTATTCAAATACATCTTCTTGGGAAAAACTGCATGCGGCCAGCATGCAGTTTTTTCTGTGTCTAAAAACAAGGCAAATTTCTAAAAAACAAGTAAAAATATTACTAAATATTATGATTGTTTGCGCGGAACAGTACAAGAGTTACGGACAATAAGATTGCATGGAAGTGTCAAACGAATCGGAGTTTGCTGATTCAGAGAATCCTCTTTTGCCCGAAGTAAAATATAATGAGCAGCATATTCCCCCATAAATTCAGCTGGGGTATGAATTGTTGTCAGAGGCGGGTTTGAAAAACTTGCAACGCTGATATCATCAAAACCAATAATGGATATATCATCTGGAATTTTATAACCATTCTCATATAAAGCACGCATTGCACCAATCGCAAGAGGATCACTGGCAGAGAAAATAGCGGTTGGAAGATCACCGTCAGAGATCATCTGTTTTGTCATGTTATATCCAGATTCAGCAGAATAATCCCCCTCATAAATAAAAGATTCATGGTTAATGGAATGTTTCTGGCAGTAGTTGATGAAGGTATCTTTACGTTCTTCAAAATATACACTGTTATCAGCGAGAACTTCTTTTCCGCCAAGATAAGCAATCTTTCGATGACCGAGGTCATACAAATAATCCAACGCTTCAGTAACAGCCTGTTGGAAATCAAGATTGATCGTATCACAATATATCTTTGGTGTTTTCATATCAACAAAAATCGTATTAGGATTAAGTTTTTGAAAAGATTTGATCTGCGGTTTATTAAATTTACCAATACAGATCAGACCCTGAAGATCCTTGAGAGTGTCAGGATAATTGCAATCGCTTTGGAATGCACGAACAACATGAATGTTATGGTCTGCACAATATTTTTCAATACCGACACGGATCGCCTGATAATAAGGATCTTCCAGTTCCTGAAAGACAGAATACCATTGAAAGATACCGATAGAAATGGATTTTTCAACGGTGTTTTTTAGATGCTTTGTATAATTTAATTCCTGAGCAACCTTTAAAACGCGTTGTTTTGTTTCATCGGTTACGCTCAGGGTATCGTCTTGGTTTAAAATTCTTGATACAGTTGCTGCAGAAACAGATGCTTTCTGAGCAATATCTTTGATTGTTGCCATGGAGATAAAATCCTTTCTGAATAAATGTTAGTTTAGTTCATTATAGCAGAGAATAACACAAAAGTAAATTTAGTAAAATATTTAGTAAAAACATATTGACAATTTTACTAAAAAGATTTACTATATAAACATCAAAGACAGCTTATAAAAAACAGGAGGAAAGAAAAATGGGAACAACAAATGGAAAGGTTCCAGGCAGAGTAAAATATACTTTTGCATTTGGAGCATTAGGAAAAGATTTAATTTATGGAATGATGGCGACATTCGCTATGATTTATTTTACGGATGTGTTGAAAGTATCACCGGGGTTTGTAGGAATCGTTTTCTTCGTAGCAAAACTTTGGGATGCATTTAACGATCTGTTTATGGGAATGGTCGTAGATAACACAAGATCACGGTTTGGAAAATTTGTACCATGGCTAGTGATCGGAACCTTAGTCAATTCCGTTGTGTTTGTCGTATTATTCACAGACTTTAAATTAACAGGAACTTCACTTTGTATCTTCGTTGCAGTGATTTATGTATTATGGGGAATGACTTATACGATCATGGATATTCCATACTGGTCTGTAATTCCAAACCTTACATCAGATCCACACGAACGAGAAGTTGTTTCCGTTTTGCCTAGAATTTTCGCAAGTATTGGACAGTCATTAGTTATCGCAGGATTCGGTGTTCAGATCATTGCAGCATTAGGTGGAGGATATATCGGATATCATCGTTTTGCTATGATCATTGCAGGAACATTCATCCTCACAATTGGTGTTGCAGTTTGTAACTTAAAAGTAAAAGACAACAATGCACCAAGTGAAAAGATTTCTTTCAAGGATGTATTCTCAATCATTAAGAAAAATGATCAGTTACAGTCAGCAGTAGGATTGATTCTTCTATATAACGTAGGAATTCAGTTTATCATGGGTGTTGCAGTTTACTACTTTACATATGTATGTGGAAACGCCAACATGTTATCAGCTTTCATGATCAGCGCATCTATCGCAGAAGTTGTTGGGTTGATCATCTTCCCAGAAGTAGCAAAGAAATTATCCAGACATACATCATTTTTACTGGCTTGTATCTTACCGTTTATTGGCTTAGCATTATTATTAGTCGTTGGATTTGTATGCCCACAGAATATCGTATTAACAGCAGTTGCAGGAGTGATCGTAAAGACAGGAACAGGATTAGAACTTGGATGTGCGACAGTATTCTTATCTGATGTTGTTGACTATGGTGAGTACAAACTGGGAACAAGAAATGAATCCGTTGTATTCTCTTTACAGACATTGATCGTAAAATTTACAGCGGCTTTAACATCACTTTTCATTGGATTTGCACTGGAACGTACAGGATACATTCCAAATCCAAACGCAGTACAGTCTGCATTAACATTAAATTCTATTAGATTTTTAATGTGTGCGATTCCAGCAGTATCCATGCTTGTAGCCTATGTAGTTTATAAAAAAGCATATCATCTGGATGACAGCTTCATGAAGAAAGTTATTCAGACGATCGAAGAAAGGAGAGCAAACCACAATGTCGAACAGTATTAAAAAATTAGAAGAAGCTTTTAAAGAAGGAAAATATGATCAGTTATTAAAAGATATCTATGTAGATGAAGGAGTTCTTGCATATCAGCAGGAACGCTACATCAAAGCATTAGGATCATTTAAAGATATTTATGGAGAAAAAGAAGTAGAGATTTACAGTGCACCAGGAAGAAGTGAAGTAGGAGGAAATCATACAGACCATCAGTTTGGAAAAGTTCTTGCAACTTCCATTAACTTAGATGCGATCGCAATCGTTGCAAAAAGAGATGACGATGTGATCGACCTGAAATCAGAAGGATATGAAAGAACCATAGTAAGTCTTAGTTCTTTCGACCCAGCCAAAGCAGAAAAAGGAACATCACAGGCACTGATTCAGGGAGTTGCTTCTAAATTAAAAGAAGAAGGATATAAAATCGGTGGATTTGAAGCCTATGTAACAAGTGATGTATTAAATGGGGCTGGAATGTCATCTTCCGCTGCATTTGAAGTATTGATCGGAAATATTTTATCTGGGTTATATAACGATATGAAGATCGATCCTGTATTTTTGGCGCAGGCCGGACAGTATGCAGAGAATGTATACTTTGGAAAACCATGTGGATTGATGGATCAGATGGCATCTTCCATTGGAGGTCTGATCAATATTGATTTTGAAGATCCTCAAAGTCCAAAGATCAAAAAGGTTGAAGTAGATTTTGAAGAATATGGACACAGCTTATGCATTGTGGATACAAAAGGATCTCATGCAGATTTAACAGATGATTATGCAGCAATTCCATACGAAATGAAGAAAGTTGCCAATTACTTTAATCAGGAAGCATTAAGAGAAGTTGATAAAGATGATTTTTACTTAAATCTTCCAAAGATCAGAGAAATCTTAGGAGATAGAGCAGTTCTTCGTGCAATGCATTTATTTGAGGAAAATAAACGTGTAGATCAACAGGTAAAAGCTTTAGAAGAAGGAGATTTTGATACATTTAAGAAATTGATCAAAGAATCTGGTGATTCATCCTTTAAATATTTACAAAATGTATATTCAAGCCATGACCTGACAAATCAGAGTGTATCGATCGGATTGGCGATCAGTGAAATTTCCTTAGGAGATAAAGGAGTCAGCCGAGTTCATGGCGGAGGATTTGCAGGAACGATTCAGGCATTTGTACCAAATGATATTGTTAATATGTACAAAAAGAATATGGAACATGTATTTGGTGAAGGAGCATGTCATGTCTTAAAAGTACGCCCATACGGAGGAATGAAGGTATTATAAGATGATGAAAGTAAGAATGATAGAACAAAGAGATAACGGAGTCTGCTTATTCGAATTAAAAAATGATGAGATCAAGGTGATCACAAGTAATCTTGGATGTCATGTGTTATCTGTATTTACAAAAGACCGAGAAGGAAACTTTGGAGATGTTGTTCTTGGATTTGAGAATGTGGAAGATTGCTGGCATGGAGATGGAAGTTACATGGGAGCGATCGCCGGACGTGTTGCAAATCGTATCGGAGATGCAAAGTTTGAATTAAATGGAAAAACATACGAATTGGCAGCAAACAATGGAAAGAATTCTCTCCATGGAGGAATTAAAGGATTTAATCAAAAGATATTTAAATATGAATTGTTGGAAGATGGAATCCGTTATATCTATCTCTCACCAGATATGGAAGAGGGGTATCCGGGAAGTCTTTATCTTAAAGTTGTGTACCGCTTATGTGGCAACACATTAAAAATGGAATATGAAGCAGTATCAGACAAGGATACGTTGATCAATATCACAAATCATTCTTACTTTAATTTATCTGCTGGAAAAGATAAAATTTATCATCATCAGTTAAAGGTAAAAGCGGATGAGATTGCATGTGTTGATGAAAACTGTCTTGCCAATGGAACATTTTTAAAGATAGAAAACACACCATTTGACTTTAAAAAATTTCATGAGATCGGAGAACGGATCAATGATGATCATGAACAGTTAAAACTTGCCGGAGGTTATGATCATTCTTTCATGGTAAAAGATGAAGAAGAGCAGTTGATTCTATATGACAAAGAAACTGGAAGAAAAATGACGATGACAACAACACTTCCATGCATTCAGGTATACACAGCGAATTTCCTTTCCGGAGGATGTAATGGAAAAGGCGGAAAGCCATATGAAAACAGAGATGGTGTCGCCTTAGAAGCCCAGTTCTTACCAAACTCCATACATATAGAAAAAGATCCAAAGGTAATTTTAAGAAAAGGCGAAGAATACGAAGCAGTAACAACATATCGATTTGAGGTGGAATAAGATGGATTTACAAAAAGATATCAAAAAACTTGTAGCATATGGACTTGATAAAAAACTGATCATGCCAGAAGATGAAATCTATACGATCAATCAATATCTGGAAGTGTTTCGATTAGATGAATATGAAGATCTTGATATTGAAGGAGAAGAAATCATTCTACCAGAGATTTTAGAACGTCTGACAGATGCAGCTTATGACCGCTATATTATCAAAAGTGATGATATCGTGACAAGAGATTTATTTGACACAAAATTAATGGGAATCCTGACACCAAAACCAAGCCAAGTCATCAAAGAATTTCGTACCTATTACGAAGAGAATCCAAAGAAAGCAACAGAGTTTTTCTATGAATTCAGCCAGGATACCAACTATATCCGAAGAGACCGCGTCAAAAAAGATATGAAATGGAAAGTAAATAGTCCATATGGAGATATTGATATCACGATCAATCTCTCCAAACCAGAGAAAGATCCGAAAGCGATCGCAGCAGCGAAAAATGCAAAGCAAAGTTCTTATCCAAAATGCCAGCTTTGCATGGAAAATGAAGGATATGCCGGAAGAATGAATCACCCTGCAAGACAGAATCACAGGATCATACCGCTTACGATCAATGACAGCAAATGGGGATTCCAGTATTCTCCATATGTATACTACAATGAGCATTGTATCGTATTTAATGGACAGCATGTACCAATGAAGATCGATCGGGCAGCATTTACAAAACTATTTGATTTTGTAAAACAGTTTCCTCATTATTTTCTTGGATCGAATGCTGATCTTCCGATCGTTGGAGGTTCTATCTTAACACACGATCATTTCCAAGGTGGTCATTATGAATTTGCTATGGAACGAGCAGAGATTGAAAAAGAATTTATAATTCCAGGATATGAAGATGTGAAAGCAGGAATCGTGCATTGGCCATTATCTGTGATCCGTATTCAGAGCAAAGATGAGAAACGCCTCATTGATCTTGCTGATCATATTTTGAAAAAATGGCGTGGATACACGGATGAAGAAGCGTATATTTTTGCCGAAACAGAAAGAGAACCACACAATACGATCACACCGATCGCACGTAAAAAGGGTAATATGTATGAACTGGATCTGACACTTCGCAATAATATCACGACTGAGGAATGCCCATTAGGACTTTACCATCCACACAATGAGTATCATCATATCAAGAAAGAAAATATCGGGCTGATCGAGGTTATGGGACTTGCTGTTCTGCCATCCAGATTAAAGGCAGAGATGGAACATTTAAGTCAGTGTCTGATCAAAGGAGAAGATATTGTTTCCAAGGAAGACTTAAAGAAGCATGCAGCATGGGTTGAAGAAATCAAAGGAAAATATACAGATATTAATGAAGAAAATGTCATGGATATCTTAAAAGAAGAGATCGGACAGGTATTTGTTAAAGTTCTTGAGGATGCCGGAGTTTATAAATATAATGAAGAAGGAAGAAAAGCATTCGACCGATTTATTGCAGTTTTATAATGACAAGGTCATAGAAAGGAAAGCAAGACAATGAAAATATTAGTATTAGGCGGAGCTGGATACATTGGTTCTCATACAGTATACGAACTGATCGATGCTGGAGAAGAAGTCGTGATCATTGATAATCTGGAAACAGGACACATCGAGGCTGTTCATCCACAGGCGAAGTTTTATAAAGGTGACTTAAGAGATAAAGATTTTGTAGACAGTGTATTGGATCAGGAAAAAGATATTGATGCAGTCATTCATTTCGCAGCAAATTCCTTAGTTGGAGAAAGTATGGTTGATCCATTAAAATATTATGATAATAACCTTTGTGGAACAAAAACAATGGTACAGTCTTTAGTAGAACATGGTATCGATAAGATTGTATTTTCCTCAACAGCAGCAACTTATGGAGAACCTGAAAAGGTACCGATTGTAGAGACAGATCGTACAGAACCTACCAACACTTATGGAGAGACAAAACTTTCTATGGAAAAAATGTTTAAATGGGTTGGACGTGCTCACGGACTTCGTTATGTATCTTTAAGATACTTTAACGCTTGCGGAGCACATGTAAGCGGACAGATCGGAGAAGATCATAATCCAGAAACACATTTGATTCCATTGATCTTACAGGTGCCAAATGGCAAAAGAGAAGCGATCAGTATCTTTGGAACTGATTATGATACAAAAGATGGAACTTGTGTAAGAGATTATATTCATGTAACAGATCTTGCACAAGCACATATTCTGGCAGTGAAATACTTAATGGAAGGTAATGAAAGCAACATCTTCAATCTTGGAAATGGTGTTGGATTTACTGTAAAAGAAGTCATCGAAACAGCCAGAAAAGTGACAGGAAAGCCAATCAAGGCCGTGGAAGAAGGAAGAAGAGCTGGGAGATCCGGCTGTCTTGATCGCTTCCAGTGAAAAAGCGAAGAATATCCTTGGATGGAAGCCAGAACATGCAGATCTTGAAGAAATCATTGCATCCGCATGGAAATGGCACAGCAGCCACCCACAAGGATATTGTTCTGTTCAAAAGGAAGACAAATAACTCTTTTTGAACCTATAAATCATCCCCGTACCGTTTAGAGCATGTTACCTGGCTCTAAGCGGTACTTTTTTTCGTTTTCGTAAAAATATCTGGTACTATGTTCAAATAAAAATAAAATGGTGTATACTAAAGAAAGTAGTACGATAAAAGAAGGAGTAGGAATCGATGAAACGTTTACTAGGATATTTAAAGGAGCATCTTTGTGTTACGATCCTTGCACCATTATTTAAGATGCTGGAAGCCAGTTTTGAACTATTTGTACCATTGGTCGTTGCAAGCATGATCGATGTAGGGATCGGACATCACGATATTTGGATATTTGTGGAAGATGGGAGGATTATTGATCTTACTTGGGATCATTGGATTTTCATTTTCTATCACAGCACAGTATTTTGCGGCAAGATCGGCTGTGTATACAGGAAAGTCGAATGCGAAGTGATTTGATTTGCACATATGAATCGATTTTCTTATCAGGAGATTGATCAGGTTGGGACATCAACGTTGATCAACCGCATGAGCAATGACATCAATCAGGTGCAAAATGGAGTTAATATGTTCCTGCGTTTGTTTTTAAGGTCACCATTTGTTGTATTTGGTGCGATGTTCATGGCATTTACGGTGGATCATAAGGCAGCGATTTCCTTTGTATTTACGATCACAGCATTGGCAGTGGTTGTTGGACTGATCTTATGGATCACAATGCCAATGTATAAAAAAGTACAAAAACAGGTCGATGGAGTATTAAAAAGCACAAGGGAAAATCTTCTTGGAATTCGTGTGATCCGTGCATTTAACAGACAAAGAAGTGAGGAAGAGAATTTCAGATCACAAAGTGGACAGCTTTATAACAAACAGATCCACGTCGGAAAGATTTCAGCGTTACTAAATCCTCTGACTTACGTGATCATTAATTTGGGGATCATTGCAATCCTATGGTCTGGTGGAAAACAGGTTGATCTGGGTTATTTAACACAAGGACAGATTATTGCCCTGATCAATTATATGTCACAGATCCTTGTAGAACTTGTAAAACTTGCGAATCTTTTGATCATCTTATCTAGAGCGTTTGCAAGTCTTGACCGTGTGGACCAGATTTTTGCATTAGAGCCATCCATGAAGGAAACTGGAAAAACAGATATAGAAGAGAAGAAAGATGCACCTATTCTTGAGTTTAAAGATACGTCGTTTGTCTATCATGGTGCAAGAAAAGAGACGATCCATCCATTTGATTTTGCGGTGAAAGAAGGCGAAACGATCGGAGTGATCGGAGGTACAGGGTCAGGAAAGAGTACTTTGGTATCTTTGATCGCAAGGTTATATGATGTGACATCAGGAAGGATTCTATACCGTGGAGTTGATGAGAAAGAATTAAAACCAGAATTTATCCGAGGAAAGATTGGATTTGTTCCGCAGAAAGCGTCTCTATTTGAAGGAAGCTTAAGGGATAATATGAAATGGGGAAAAGAAGATGCTACAGATGAAGAAATCTATCAGGCACTGGATATCGCACAGGCAAGAGAATTTGTTGATCAGAAGGAACAGGGATTAGACCTTAGGATCGAACAAAATGGAGGAAACTTATCTGGCGGACAAAAACAGAGACTAACGATCGCAAGAGCATTGGTACGTAACCCTGAGATTTTGATTCTTGACGATAGTGCATCCGCACTTGACTTTGCAACAGATGCAAGACTTCGAAAAGTGATCAAAGAAAATACAGATAATATGACGGTATTTCTTGTATCCCAAAGAGTATCAACGATCCGTAATGCTGACCATATCTTAGTGTTAGATGATGGAAAGATTGCAGGAATCGGGACTCATCTACAGCTATTAAAAGACAATCAGGTATATAAAGAAATCTGTGCATCACAGATGGCAGGAGAGGAGGCATAAGACCATGAAGAAAGACAAAAAACAAAAGACATTACAAAGAATCATGGAATATATGAAGCCTTATCGGTTTTTGATCTTTGCGTCTTTAGTGTTGGCGGTGATCAGTGTGGCGTTGACGCTTTATGTTCCGATTCTGACAGGACAAGGCGTGGATTGCATTATATCAAAAGGAAATGTTGATTTTGCAAGATTGATAAGTATCATAAAAACGATCATGATCTGTATTGTATTGACGGCAGCAGCACAGTGGCTGATGAACCATGTCAATAACCAGATTACATATAAGATTGGAAAAGATTTAAGGATTCAGGCATTTGAGCATTTGCAGAAACTGCCATTATCTTATGTAGATGCACACTCTTCAGGAGATTTGATCAGCCGTATTGTAACAGATATCGATCAGTTTACGGACGGATTATTGCTTGGATTTACACAGTTATTTACTGGTGTGATCACGATCATTGGAACCATCTGTTTTATGTTAGGAATCAATCCATGGATCACATTGGTCGTTGTTATTTTAAGTCCATTTTCATTTTTTATTGCAAGTTTTATCTCAAAGCGAAGTTTTAATATGTTCAGGAAACAATCTCAGACTAGAGGAAAGATGACAGGATTTGTCAATGAAATGCTTGGAAATATTAAAGTAGTCAAAGTGTTTGATCATGGAGAAAAAGCACAGGAAGAGTTTGATCAGATCAATGATGATCTTGCATATTACTCCTTAAGAGCGACATTTTTCTCATCTATCACAAATCCGGCAACCAGATTTATGTATTCAGGAATCTATGCAGGGGTTGCGATCGCAGGATGTATGAGTGTTATTCGCGGAAGTATCAGTGTTGGGCAGTTATCAAGTTTTTTAAGTTATACAAACCAGTATACAAAGCCGTTTAATGAGATCACAGGGGTTATCACAGAATTTCAGAATTCTTTAGCTTCTGCGGCAAGAGTTTTTGAATTATTAGATGAGGAGCCGATGATTCCTGATGCCAAAGATGCGAAGGCGTTACAGGATGTGAAAGGAAATGTAGAATTAGAGCATGTGGACTTTTCTTATGTGAAAGAAGTACCTTTGATCCAGGATTTTAATCTGAAAGTGGAACCAGGACAGCGGATTGCAATCGTTGGACCGACAGGATGTGGGAAAACAACGTTGATCAATCTGTTAATGCGTTTTTATGATGTGAATGCAGGAATGATCAAGGTGGAAGGGAAGGATATCCGGGATGTCACGAGAGAAAGTCTACGATCCAGCTATGGAATGGTACTTCAGGAGACATGGTTGAAAGCCGGAACGATCCGTGAAAATATCTGCTATGGAAAACCAGATGCAACTGAGGAAGAGATGATCATGGCAGCAAAAGAAGCCAATGCACATGGATTTATCGAGCGAATGCCAGATGGTTATGATACGATCATTACAGAAGGTGGCGGAAATCTCTCTCAAGGACAGAAACAGCTCCTTTGTATTGCAAGGATCATGTTAAGTCTTCCTCCAATGCTGATCTTAGATGAAGCGACATCATCAATTGATACGATGACAGAGATCCGAATTCAGAAAGCATTTGAAACGATGATGAAGGGAAGAACAAGTTTTATCGTAGCCCACCGACTTTCAACGATTCAGAATGCGGATGTGATACTTGTTATGGAAAATGGACATATTTTGGAGCAGGGAACACATGAAGAACTTTTAGCGAAAAATGGTGCGTATGCCAGATTATATAACAGCCAGTTTGCACCAGTATAAATGGTAAGAATTTTTGACTGGAGATGTCATATGGAAGAAAAAGAAATGGAAAAAAAGAAAAAATTATTGCGGTTGTTTATAGAAACATTATATTTAAGTGCATTTACCTTTGGTGGCGGCTATATGATCGTATCTTTGATGCAGAAGAAGTTTGTGAATGAATATCATTGGATCGAAGAAGACGAGATGCTTGATCTGGTGGCGATCGCACAATCAGCCCCAGGAGCGATCGCAGTGAATGGAGCAATCGTTGTTGGCTATAAATTAGCAGGTATCAGTGGTGTGATCGTAAGTGTATTCGGAGCTGTTCTACCGCCATTTTTGATCATATCTGTAGTTTCTGTTTTTTATGAAATATTTCGGGATAACAGGATTGTTGCAGCGATGCTTTCTGGTATGCAGACGGGTGTTGGCGCGGTGATCATCAGTGTTGTGTACGAGATGGCAAAAGGGCAAAGTAAGAAGGAAAACAGATTAGAACTTGCGATCATTATGGTTGTGGCATTTATGGCAAGTTATGTCTTTGATATTAGTGTGATCTACATTATTCTTGCATGTATTGGAGTTGGAATCGTACAATATGGTATTTCAAGAAAGAAGATAGGAGGCAGAGAATGATCTATTTGCAATTATTTTTAAGTTTCTTAAAGATTGGAGCATTTAGTTTCGGAGGCGGATATGCAGCAATGCCAATGATACAGCAGCAGGTGGTAGATGCATATCATTGGCTGTCTCTGTCTGAATTTGGAGATCTCGTGACGATTTCGCAGATGACACCGGGACCGATCGCAATTAATGCGGCGACTTTTGTGGGCATAAGAGTCGCAGGGTGGCAAGGAGCATTATGTGCAACGATGGGATGTGTATTCCCTGCGTGTGTGATCGTTACAGTGATTGCGTATTTTTATGTAAAATATCGTCATATGGAAGGACTACAAATGGTGTTAAATACTTTACATCCTGCGGTGATCGCACTGATCTTGACTTCTGGAATTACGATCCTTGCACAGGCATTTTTTCAGGGAAGTCATATAGAGCTTCAACAGATCAACTGGATACAGGGTGCTATTTTTATCATTTGTATGTACCTTTTATTGAGAAAGAAAAAAGATCCGATCATTGTCATGCTGTTTGCGGGTGTGCTAAATGTGATTGGAAGCTTTTTCATTTCATAGGAAATTTCAATGAAATCCCCTATGAAATAAAAAAGCCCTCCGGATGGGAATATAAACGATGAGAGTGGTAAAAGTATAAATAAAACAATAGGAAGTGATAGATTTGAGTAAGATACAAGAAGCGAAGAAACTATTAAAACAATACTTTGGATATGATGAATTCCGCCAAGGTCAGGAACAATTGATCGAGGCAGCATTAAATGGGCAGGATGTCTTAGGAATCATGCCGACAGGAGCAGGAAAGTCTCTTTGTTTTCAGATTCCGGCGTTGATGATGGATGGGATCACACTCGTGATCTCACCACTGATCTCGCTGATGAAAGATCAGGTTGGGACACTGAATCAAGCCGGAATTCATGCGGCATTTTTAAATAGTTCTCTGACACAGGGACAGTATCATACCGCATTAAAATATGCGATGCAGGGAAGATACAAGATCATCTATGTGGCACCAGAACGCTTGGAAACAGAAGGTTTTATCAATTTTGCGCTAAATAGTGGAGTGAAGATATCAATGTTGGCAGTTGATGAGGCACATTGTGTGTCACAGTGGGGGCAGGATTTCAGACCAAGTTATCTAAAAATTCTGGAATTTTTAAAGAAACTTCCGTATCGTCCTGTACTGACTGCATATACAGCAACAGCGACAGCAGAAGTCAGGGATGATATTATGGATATTTTGAACCTGAGAGATCCATTTGTATTAACGACAGGGTTTGACCGGGAGAATCTTTACTATGCAGTAAAACGCCCACGGGATAAGTATAGAGAATTACTAAGTTATTTAAAAGAAAAAGAAGAAAAGATGCCAGGAAGCAGCGGGATCATTTACTGTTTATCTAGGAAAAATGTTGAGGAAGTCTGCTATCAGTTAAGAGAAGATGGATTCTCCGTGACAAGATACCATGCAGGATTATCGGATGAAGAACGAAAGGAAAATCAGGAAGATTTTATCTATGACAGAAAGCAGATCATGGTAGCGACAAATGCCTTTGGAATGGGAATCGACAAGCCGGATGTCCGTTTTGTTGTTCATTATAATATGCCGAAGAACATGGAAAGTTATTATCAGGAAGCAGGAAGAGCAGGACGTGATGGAGAACCTGCGGAATGTATTTTATATTATGCGCCGATTGATAACCGAACCAATCGTTTTCTGATCGAAAATGGAGAGGAGAATGAGGAATTAGATGCGATCACAAAGCAGATCGTGATGGAAAGAGACTGGGAAAGACTTCGTCAGATGACATTTTACTGCTATACGAAGGAATGTTTACGTCATTATATTTTAAATTATTTTGGAGAACAGACAAGCGGATACTGTGGAAACTGCTTAAACTGTCTGACCGAGTTTGAAACGGTTGATGCAACAATGGAAGCAAAAGCTATCATCCAATGTATTAGAGATTGTTATCGAGATTTCGGACTATCCACGATCGTTGATATTTTAAAAGGTTCAAAGAGCCAGAAAGTATTAAGCCGTCATTTAGATGAGAATTCACAATATGGAGTATTAGCAGCAGAAAGTATTGCAAGAATCCGACAGATCATCAATGAAATGTTAGTCTATGGATATCTGGAAATGACAGATGATGAATATCCGGTTTTAAGCGTTGCAGATATTACTAAGATCGATGATAACTGGAAATTTGAGATCAAGATTCCAAAAGAAGTCGAAAAAGAGAAAGAAGAACGTAAGATCCAGACGAAGAAACGTAAGAAAGCAGGGGCTGTGGCAGCACTTGCTGAGGGAGATACAGAATTGTTCGAAGCATTACGTGCACTTCGAAGAACGATCGCATCCGAACAGAAAATCCCGCCATATATGGTATTTTCCGATAAGACACTGGTACATATGAGTACGATGAAACCTTCTAATGATGTGGAAATGTTAGAAGTCAATGGAGTCGGAGAACATAAGCTTCAGAAATATGGCGAACGTTTTTTAAATGAAATTCAGAAATATAAATAAAATACATAGATAATAGGAAAAGGAATTTCGTATGAACTATTTTGAAACAAATTTAGAAGAAATATCAAGATCCACACAGTTGCTTGCACAGATTTTTGAATATCAGGTGTTTGAACTTCAAGTTGAAGAAAAAGATGGAAATCAAACAGGATATGTTCCATATATGATGAACGATGCAATTGAGTGTTATCTAAGTTTTCATGGACTTCGTATCTCTGGAAAGTATGACAAAGACTATGAAGGAGAGATGTGGGCACAACTAGAAGAACGAGAAGGTCGTTATGGGTTGATCATTCATCAGGGAGAAGAAAGTGTTTTTACAATGTGGTTTGATGAGATCATGGAACATACGAACTGTTACCGGTATCATGAGATCGGACATTTCTGGAGAGATGGAGCTGAGCAGTGGCGTCAGCTAGTCTATATGATTGGAACGATCCGTGAGAAATATCGCTTTTTAGGGGAAGAAGTGTGTAATGATCAAGAGATGGAGATCATGTCACTGATCGAATTTGCACCATTTTATTACTATTTTCCGATTAATGAAGATCCAGAAGAATGGTATGACAAAACCGAAGAAGGATTAGAATGTATGAGAAATCTTGCTATGCAGGCAGGTGATAAAGATTATTTAAAATGGATCGATAAATATGAGAAGCACCCAACCAAACGAATGGAGATGACGCTTGCAAAGAAACTGCAAGATCCAAAGAGACAAGATTTATATGAATTGATCTGCGAGAAAGTCTGCAATGCTTCTGATCCATATCCAGCAAGGAATTATGGAGAAAGAATCGATCAGAAAATTCAACGATACAGGGAACAGGTTGATAAAAAACTGAAAGAACAAGGATTTATAGGAACTTATCCACAATATGAGAGCGAACATTTATCGGTTTGTGTAACAGAAGAACATCCATTTACGATCTTGGAATCTAAAGATTTTAAATTTAAGATTCAGTTGATGATCTCAGAATGCAGAGAAAAACATCCGAGAAAAAATGCTGGATTTTTTAAAGGATATCAAAGAAAAGGCAAAATAAAAAGACTCGATTTTTAATTATGAAAATCGAGTCTTTTCTTTCACTGATTTATTTATTCTTCAGCCGCTTCTTCGTCTTCATCTTCAGGAACAGCTTCAGGTTCTGCGATGTTAACGATCAGAGTATCTTCTGGTGTAACAAGAGAGATCTTGCTGTTAGCAGCTAATGGCAAGTCTTTGACATGGATCATATCACCAACATTGTACTGTGTTAAATCAAGCTCAACCTTTTCAACGATATCAGCTGGGAATGCTTTGTATTCGATTTCAGATAAGGACTGTTCAACGATACCATTCTGTACAGCATCTTCGTTTAATAATTCGATCGCAGCAGTTGTGTGGATCTTTTCGTCAGCAACTAATGCCTGGAAGTTAATAAACATTGTTTCGTTTTTCATGGCATTGTAGTCGATTTCTTTTACGATGGCGTCTACATTTTCTCCGTCAACAAGTAAAGTAATATGAGCTCCTTTTTTGTTATCCTTTAAGAATTTAGCGGCTTCACGGGAATCAACTTTCAATGGAATGGAATTTTCGATATCTCTGCCAAACAGATTTCCGATAACATAACCTTCTTTTCTTAATTTTTTAGCCTTTGTTTTCAAATCTCTTTTTTCTGCAGTTAATGTGTTCATAAAAAGTTCCTCCTTGAAAAAACATTAAGATATTATGCATGTTATGGTATAACACCGGAAGTACTTTGTGTATAAAATATATAAATACACAAAAAGAGCTCCCAGTGTAGTGGAAGCTCTTGCTGTATTGTAGGTGTTTCTATGCACTTGAGTTTATTATATCACTACTTTTTAATTTTTAAAGGGGTAAAATTGATGTATTTTTAAAAGAACAAAATGAATAAAAATCACATATATTAAATAGAAGAAAAAGAAAGGAAAAAAGACTGTGATTTATGATTTTGCCGTTATCGGCGGTGATATGAGACAGGTATATTTAGCCAACTATCTAAAAAATCAAAGATATCAGGTTATCACATATGCAACCAAAAAAGAAGGCTCAGAATGCAAGGAAGGTAAATCTTTTGAAAATGTCATAAGAGAAGCGAAGTGCATGATTGGACCCGTCGTTTTTTCAAAAAACGGGGAAATCACAGGAAGTTCTAGCAACAAAAAAATGTCAGTAGAAACACTGCTTCAAGAAATGACGAAAGAACAGATTTTATTTGGGGGATGTATCAATGAAGAAATTCGACATGAATGTGAACAAAAAGAAATCAAAGCATTTGACTTCATGAAAATGGATGATGTCGCTATCTACAATGCGATCGCAACTGCAGAAGGTGCGATCATGGAAGCGATCAAGATGCAGCCGATCAATCTTCACAAAAGTCGTTGTCTGGTCCTTGGCTATGGAAGATGTGCAAAAGTTCTTGCAGCGAAACTAAAAGGAATGGATGCTCAGGTAACAGTCTGTGCCAGAAATAAAACAGCAAGAAGTCTTGCAAAATCTTTTGGACTTGAGGTTATGGATTTTACGGAACTAAAACGGCGGATCTGTCAGTATGATCATATTTTTAATACTGTTCCAAAACAGATCCTAAAAGAAGATATCCTCAGGAAGATCTCCAAAGAATCCTGCATCATAGATATTGCTTCCTATCCTGGTGGAACAAACCATCAAATGGCGGAAAAACTAGGAATCTGTGCAAAACTATGCCCAAGTCTTCCAGGAATTTATTCCCCGAAATCTTCTGGGATCATGCTTGCAAAAAAAGTTTTAGAAATCAGTGGAGAGATCAAACATGGTATTGAAAAATAAAAGAATCGGAGTAGCAATGACAGGTTCCTTTTGCACTTACACAAAAGCCTTTGAACAGATCGATCGCTTACTAGAAGAAGGTGCAATCCTGCAGACGATCTTTTCTGACATATCCCAGCATATCAAATGCAGGTTTGGAAAAGGTGAGGAATTTGTAAAAAGAGCACACGATATGACAGGAAATGAACCGATGAAAACGATTGAAGAAGCAGAAATCATCGGTCCGACAGGGTGTCTGGATATCCTGATTTTAATGCCATGTACAGGAAATACCATGGCGAAACTTGCCAATGGAATTACAGATACCCCGGTTTTAATGGCAGCTAAAGCGCAGCTGCGGAATGAAAAACCAGTCGTTATCTCTATGGCGAGTAATGATGCCTTAGGTATGAATCTTAAGAATATCGGGAATCTTTTAAATCATAAGCATATTTATTTTGTACCATTCGGACAGGATGATCCGGTAAAGAAGCCAAACTCCATGATCGCGGATACAAGACTGCTCATTCCGACAATTTTGCAGGCATTAAAAGGCAGACAATACCAGCCGGTTCTCATTGATCATAAAAAATAAAAAGAGGTAGCGTGTATGTGTGGAATTGCAGGATTTCTAAATCCTAGAAACAATGATAAAAAAACAGAGAAAGAAATATATCAGATCTTAAAGAAAATGAATGAAGTTCAAAGACATCGAGGTCCAGATGATGAAGGGATATTTTTGGAAAATGGCTGTGCATTAGGGCATGTACGATTGTCAATCCTTGACCTTTACAGGGGACATCAGCCAATGTGTAAAAAGAAAGAAGGAAATACCTACGCAATTATCTTAAATGGCGAGATTTATAACATGAAAACATTAAAAGAGCAACTGATCAAAGAAGGAGAAATGTTTTCGACAACGAGTGACACGGAAGTTGTATTAACCGGGTATATCAGGTATGGGATTTCTTATATTGAAGAGTTGAATGGAATTTTTTCTATTGCTCTGTGGGATGGAAAACGGAAGAAATTATATTTGATCAGAGATCGTGTTGGTGTGAAGCCATTATTCTATACAAAACGGGGAGATACATTAATCTTTGCATCTGAGATCAAAGGCTTGTTTGCCTATCCAGGAGTCAAACCAGTGATCAACAGAGAAGGACTTTGTGAAATCTTTGGGTTGGGACCTGCAAAGTCATATGGAAAAGGAGTGTTCAAAGATATTTATGAAGTCCTTCCAGGGCATTTCTTAGAATATGATCGTGATGGATTGAAGGATCATGCATATTGGGAATTGAAAGCGAAAGAACACACAGACAGCGAAAAAGATACGATTGAGCATACAAGGTGGCTAGTAAAAGATGCCGTGGAAATGCAGATGTTATCCGATATTCCGATCAGTACCTTTTTATCCGGCGGAGTTGACAGCAGTCTTGTCACAGCCATCTGTGCGAAAAAGCTTCAGAAAGAAGGAAAAAATTTAAACACATTTTCCTTTGATTTTGTAAACAATCATAAATATTTTAAATCAAACTCCTTCCAGCCAAGTGAAGACCGCCCATGGGTTGATAAGATGGTTGATCATGCAAAGACAGATCACAGATATTTGGAATGTGACAATGAAAATATGATCGAAAACCTATACAAAGCAGTTGATGCCAGAGATCTTCCATGTATGGCAGATGTGGAGTCTTCGATGCTATATTTCTGTTCAAAAGTTGTAAAATATAACAAAGTAACATTAACAGGGGAGTGTGCAGATGAGATTTTTGGCGGTTATCCATGGTTTCATAAAGAGGAATGCTTCAAGGCAGATATCTTTCCATGGTCTATGGATATGCAGCCAAGAAAGATGTTGCTAAACGATGATATTTTACAAAAAGTGGATTTAGAATCTTATGCAAGAACAGCTTATCAAAAGACGATCAAGGAAACACCAAAACTTTACGGAGAAGATCAGATCGAAGCTAGAAGAAGGCAGATTTCTTATCTGAATCTAAGATGGTTTATGGTAACCTTAATGGATCGCATGGATCGCACGAGCATGCATTGTGGGTTAGAAGCACGAGTGCCATTTGCTGATCACAGGATCGTGGAATATCTTTATAATGTTCCGTGGGAGTTAAAATGTTTAAATGGTGTGGTAAAAGGATTGCTAAGAGCAGCAGGGAAAGGAATCCTGCCAGATGAGGTATTGTATCGAAGAAAAAGTCCATATCCAAAGACTTATGATCCAAACTATGAAAAAATCTTATCCAAAGAACTTCTGAAAGTTATGGCAAAAAAAGGAGCACCGATCAAAGAACTGATCGATGCGTATAAACTAAGCAGATTCTTAGATAGTCCGAAAGACTATGGTAAACCATGGTATGGACAGCTGATGGCAGGTCCTCAGATGATCGCTTACCTTCTGCAAGTCAATTACTGGCTGGAAAAATACCAGATCACATTGGATCTAAGTTAGCTAGATTAACATAAAATGTCTTAAAATATATAGCCATCCCGTAACTGTAAATGCACTAAACATCGTTGTTAACATGACAACACTGGAAGAAAGAGTTCCCTCATGTCCCATATTCTTCGCCATAACAAAACTACTTACTGTTGTTGCGGAACCAAGCATGATAAGGATGGCAACCAACTTATCGGTACGGAATCCAAGTTTCACTGCAATTGGCAGGAAAATGGCACAAAGACCAATAAGTTTCATAAAAGCAGCAATGGCAGATGGTTTGATCTTTCCAAAAGCTTTTTTGATATCGAAGGTAGCGCCCATCGCCATGAGTCCCATTGGAGTGGCGACATTTCCAATGCTTGAAATAACCTTTTTAGGGATTGCAGGCATTGGAATTTTTAATGCAGACCAGACAAGTCCAGCAACGATTCCGATAAGGATTGGGTTTGTCACGATTCCTTTGACCGTTTTTTTCACAACAGTATGGTCAAGCCCACTCTGTCCAGGTTTAAATACAGATAAGACAACAACAGCCATCATATTATATAATGGTACACTTCCAATGATCATCAAAGGAGCCATTCCGGCATTTCCATAAATGTTTTGGATAAATGCGATTCCAAGAAGAGCAGCACTGCTTCGGTAAGCCGCCTGAATAAATTCTCCACGGATCGTTTTATCACCTAGCAGACAAGAGATCAGAAAAGAAATCGTAATACTGATCAGGGTAACGATAAAACAAAATAGGACAAACTTAACATCCCAGACTTTTGAAAAATCAACCGTTGCAAGATCCTCAAATACCAAGACAGGCAAAGGAACCATAAAAACAAACTTATTCATTTTCGAAGCAAAAATATCATCAATCCATCCAATCTTTTTAAAGACAAGTCCTAAGATCATCATCAAAAAGACAGGAACTGTAGCATTTAAGCTAAAGATTAAATTTTCCATAATTACTCACTTTCTGTAGTATAAGCTGAACTTTTTTTTGGTGTGATCAGATAGTGGTAGACAAAATGTTTCACTGCAACAAAATGTTTTCTCGTCCACACAAGACAAAAACCACTGAAAACAGGCAGAAAACATACAAAAGAACCAGTATGTCCAAAGTTTTTGCAAGATAGATAAGAAACGATAACACCAAAATGGAAACAAAGCAAAACAGAAGCGAAAAATTTCCATTTTCTTAAGGCGTCGGGATCTTTACTGCAAAGATATTCTGTCATAGATGTCGTAAACTGACGCAGGTTATTCGTAGAAAAAATTGTAGAGCAGGTAAATCCATCCCCACCCTTAAAGGAACACCACTGAATTGCCATTGCAAAATACAACGGATAGAGGGCAATGAAATCATTCAGATCCGATGGGAGAAAAGCAACGATCAAGGCTGCCATTGCATCTATAAAAAGACTGACATAAGGAAGATGCAGCCTTGTAAACTTCGGTAAGATCACCGTCAGTGATAATGCAAACATATAAATAAAAACACCAAGAAGTCGCACAAAGAAGTTCGCATCTGGGTGTCCAGCAAGATCTGCAAATACAGAGATCAGATTCGAAGTCTGCGCAGAACCAAAGAGTTCATGATGATTAAGAATCGCAAAACCACCAAGAAATCCCCCAACGATTGCCATATTAAAATGGATCCAACGATCCATATCCCTACTACACATGAAAAAACCAGCTTTCTTTAAAATATTTCCAAAATATTATATATCCATCCGGAAGAATTGTAAAGTTATGATTTGTATGTAGGCTTGCATTCACTAACTGAAGACGGTAGTGGTTTCGATTATGTAAATTATTTGAATATTATAAAAAGAGTTATCTGTCTGAGACCGTAGGAACACGTCGCAGACAGATAACCCTTTTTATAATATTCCACCAATAATTTTCGTCATCAAACTAGCAAATTAAAATTTCGTGATCATTTCCATGATCTCATTACTTCTCTGAACAAATTTTGTCATTTCTTCAGGAGCTAATGTTGTATGACTTAACATGGCAAGATCATACAGCTGTTCGCAAATAATCTTTGCATTTTGGGCATCTCCATGCTCAAACAGATATTTCACAAGTGTATTATTTGCATTTAGAGTCAGAACCTGTGCAGGAGCACCAAACATATTAGGATCCATACCAGGCATTGCATACATCTTCATCATATCCTGCATACGTCTGCTTTCTTCAGATAAAGTGATGATAGAAGAAATCTTTGCATCTTTTAATTTTTCAACGTGAACTTCAAGATTTTCTTTGTTTAAAGTCTTTCTAAACAGGTCAGTTAAAGAAGTCTTGATTTCATCTAATTCTTTTTCATCTACATCTTCTTTAAGGGCATCTTCGACATCCGCATCGATACGTTTAAATTTGATATGCTGATTCTGCTGTTCAATCTGTGTGATAAATGCAGAATCAATGTTATGATTTAAAATGACAGCATCCATATCCTGTTCTTTGAACATATTGATATACTGGCTTTGCTGAACTTCATCTGTGATGTAGTATAAAGTTGTCACATCATCATCGTTTGCAGGAGCTGGAACAAGGTCGCTTAATGTTACATATTTATGTTCCATATTCTTAAATAAGATGTAATCTTTGATCTTATCTGCGAATTTCTGGTCACGGATGAATCCAAATTTGATAAATGGACTGATATCATCCCAGTATTTTTCATAAGATTCACGGTCTGTCTTGCACATACCAGTTAACTTATCAGCAACTTTCTTTGTGATGTAATCAGAAATTTTCTTCACGAATCCATCGTTCTGAAGAGCACTTCTTGATACGTTCAGTGGAAGGTCAGGACAATCGATCACACCTTTTAATAACATTAAGAATTCAGGAATGACTTCTTTGATGTTATCTGCGATAAATACCTGATTGTTATATAATTTAATCGTTCCTTCGATAGAATCATATTCTGTATTGATCTGAGGGAAGTAAAGGATACCTTTTAAGTTAAATGGATAATCCATGTTCAGATGGATCCAGAATAATGGTTCTTTGAAGTCATGGAAGACTTTGTGGTAGAATTCTTTGTATTCTTCATCAGTACATTCATTTGGACGTTTATTCCAAAGAGGATGTGTATCACTTAAAGAAACAGGTCGTTTATTGATCTTAACAAGATCTTTTGCAGGGGAAACTTCTATAGTTTCTTTTGTACCGTCTTCGTTTTCTTTTTCTTCAGTTTTTGCATCTTCATGGATGTGTTCTACAACGACATCATCATCTTTTAACTGATCTTCAGGAATCGTTTCAAATTCCTGTTCAGCCCCTTCTACAGATAAGAAAATCTGTGTTGGCATGAAAGAGCAGTATTTCTCGATGATCTCTCTTGCACGGTATTCATTTGCGAATTCTGTGCTTTCTTCATTTAAGAATAAAGTAATCTCTGTACCGACAGTTTCTTTTGTACCTGTTGCCATTGTGTATTCTGTACCACCATCACAAGTCCAGTGAACAGGTTCAGCTCCTTCTTTATAAGAAAGAGTATCAATCGTAACTTCGTCCGCTACCATAAATGCAGAATAGAAACCAAGACCGAAATGTCCGATGATCTGGTCACCTTCTGTTTTATCTTTATACTGCTCTAAGAACTGAGTTGCACCAGAAAAAGCGATCTGAGTGATATATTTTTCAACTTCATCAGCAGTCATACCAAGACCAGTATCGATGAATTTTAAAGTTTTCTTCTCAGGATCAAGGATAACTTCAACTTTGTTTTTATGTCCTTCTGGGAAATTATATTCTCCCATCATATCTAATTTCTTTAATTTTGTGATGGCATCACATCCGTTAGAGATTAATTCACGGAAGAAAATATCGTGATCGGAATAAAGCCATTTCTTGATGATTGGGAAAATATTATCGCTGTTAATGGAAAGAGTTATCCACGGCTTGCGAGCTGTGTGAAACAACTATGGCGAAACCAGTGCGGTGAAACGTCGCCTCTGGAGATGACAAGGGAAGACCATTTTTTGACGAGAGCATACAGCCCGTGCCGTGAGATAGGGCGTCCTCGGTGGCGGAGGTTTTCAAAGATCGGATACTCCGGACGAGGCGAGGTGTGACGCCGCAGTTCTTCAAGCGCCACTTGGGCTTTCTGGGGAAGATACACCCGCCGTGCCTTGCTGCCTTTACCCAGCACGTCAAGATACCAGCGCCCTTGCCAGTTGATCACATTCATCCATTTGAGAGATACCGCTTCTTCGGCGCGCAGTCCCGTCATGAACAAGACCCGAAAAAGGACAATGTCACGAAACGGTGCGCCTACTTCCTCCATGCCGGTGAAAAGGCGCTCCAGTTCATCACGCCCGAGGCTATGCGACAGATGACCCGGCAAGGACCCCTTGCCGTCATTGCGCTTTCGTTTCAAAAAAGCGGCGGGGTTGACTGTACAGACGCCTGAATCGACGAGATGCCGGAAAAAACTCCGGAGCGTAGCCGCCGCCGTGTTCCGGGAACTTGGTTTCAACCCTTTGTTTGTCAGATGCCGCAAATAGGCATCAATATCCCATGCTTTCAGCTGATTAAAGCTTTTCTTCGCATAATTGAAAAGGCCAATGATATACAGTGCATATAATTCTATTGTTTTTGTGGAATTGGCATACACCGCATGGAGGAAAAAGAGGATGACGCGTTCGTCGGGAAGGAGGTCCGACTGAAAAGAAATGTACTCTGCGATATTTTCATAATCGCGGCTGAGCATGAAATGTTCCAAGACACGCTTCCGATCAAGCGGTGCCCAATCAGGTATGGCTTTGGGGTGTTGTGCAGATGAGAGTGCCGGAAGGGGCATGAATAAAACCTCCATGAACAAGAGACAGCTACAGCCTATCGAACTTATGAGGGCACCGCAAGGCACATTCCCTTTGCATTTCATGAGATTGAGAGCATTGAGATGGGGCGGTATGTTGCCGGAGGCAGCTTTCAGGATAAAAAGCTTTTGAGGTATTGTTCGGCACAGAAAACAAAAATCACCAAAAATACCTAATGTGAGAACGATGTTGGCGGCATAGAGCTTTTACAAATCTGGACCGGGATCGCGCTTTCAGGAGATCCGTTCAGCAGGTCAGGAAAGTTTATTCCAGATAAATCGAGATATGGTTCGTATGACTCCAAAGAAAAAGTCTTGCAAAAATCGATTTTAAGGCGCTAAAAATTTTTTTATGATGTATGAATCGTAAAGCGCTTTAAAACGATTACAGCGCATTTTTAGCGCTTTTATTCTACTTTAAAATATTAGTTAACTTTATGACAGTAAAGTTAACTAAACTAGAAATGAACATTTCCTATGTTTTCTTCTATACGGACACCTCGTTTTTAAAATTTATCGTATGATTACATATAATTATACAAGAAATCCTATAGTATGCACCTCCTCTAAAAAAATTTGCCATTCCACAAAAAAAGACGCGCGGAAAAACCGCGCGCCGCATATTCATCCTGACTGCCAACTAGTGTACCGAA
>ENA-OQHL01000261-OQHL01000261.1-human-gut-metagenome-genome-assembly--contig:-NODE-261-length-42309-cov-5.401403_pt1 | contig 42309 bp, 35 predicted proteins | sample MGYA00242565_ERZ504723 | MGnify/ENA primary metagenome ERZ504723 (study PRJEB26092, sample SAMD00036211) | human gut metagenome | host: Homo sapiens | study: EMG produced TPA metagenomics assembly of... | reverse complement strand
CATTCCTTTTCACAGCAAGAGGATAATTGCAGGCGGTAAAAAGCAGAAAAGGACACACTCATTTCTTTGAAGCAAAGGTAGCCGTTCCCCACCGGAGCGCAAGGCCGGACCCTGCGGGTCGGCGGGGAAAAAATCATCCTCGCGCTTTGCGCTCCGGTATTTTTTCCTGCCGAGCCTTGACGCTTTTCCGGTGGGAGAACGGCTGTAAGGCATTCAAAGAAACAAGAGTGCCCGTACTACGGGCCGGATGTCTAACAGATAAAAGCAAAAGGATATGGCAACAAAAGACGTGAAAGAATTCAACGGATGGTTTAACCGTTCATACGCGAGATTGAAGGAGAGACTCTCCATCTATGGAAAAATCGACGAAGACGCGTTCCATGACGCATATCTGGCTGTCAGGAAGCAGATAATGTTCTCAAGTGTCGGGATAGAAGATCCGGAGTCCTATTTCTTCGGATGCTATAGGAGAATCCTGCAGTCGGGCGCAAGGGATGAAAGCCGTTACGACAGCCCGGAGACGAGTATTTCGCAAGACTGGGTGAGACGGACTGCGCGGAAGAGACAGAGGAACGGGAAGAGATGCTGACCGGATGCGACAGGCTGGTAAGGGACATACAGAAGTTCCTCAGGCGGCATTTCTCCTATGAGGATTACAGGATATTCATGCTGCGGTTCTACGAGACCGGAAGTTCATTCCGCACCATAGCCAGGCACATGGGCGAGAAGACCTCGGTGGTGACACGCAGGGCGCAGGCGATGATGGAATCCGTCTGGGCAAACAGGAAGTTCATCGCCAGAAGAAGACTGATCATGGCCGGAGAGGCGGCATGACAAGAATAAAGGACAACAAGGTATAACAATAAAATATTGATGATTATGAAACTGACAGTTTATGACAAGAGCAATTCACATCCGGCACTGACCTACAAAGGCAAACGGATCATCACGGTATGCCGTGACGGCAGCATGTACCTGAGCAGGATACTGAGCAGGGAACTGAGCCTGCACGCAGGAAACAGGCTGTGTATCGCCAGGGACGAAGACAGGCCCAAGGACTGGTACATGTTCGTCTCGGATGACGAGAACGGCTTCACGATCTGGAACGACCCGCGTTGCGCCCGCTTCTCCAACAGCTTCATCGCCGGCATGATACTCGATGTGGCAAAGGTCGAGAAATGCGCCGGTTTCATGGTGGCGAAAGAGCCGGTGAATGTGGACGGCAGACTATGCTACCGGATAATACTTGACAACCCGATACCGAAAGGGGTAAGTGTAAGGACCACCGGTACGAAATAAGCCCGACACCTGAAAGAAACAGCAAGGGGCATCCGGAGGAAGGAAGAAGAAGAACCGACCTCCGGGTGTCCCTTTTTTCATGCGGCCGCAGGCAGAAGGAACGGGATGGATTTTCATTTCCTTGAACGGTATGCCTCCCTATAGCCGTCCATCAGGGTACGCTCTATGTCTGAAGCCCTGTACAGAATCTTGCCGCCCACCTGAATATAGGGCAGTATGCCGTTGCTTCGGTAATCCTGCAATGTCCTGCGGCTCACTTTAAGCAGGTGCGACACCTCCTTGTCAGTCAGCAGCTCATCGCCATATACGGGAGGTCGGCGTTGGCTGAACAACTTTTCGAACGAAGCCAGAAGCCGGTCGAAATTCGAGTGGAATTTACATACCCACTCATGGTCTTTTTCTCTGATTTCACTACTCATACGGTTTGTCTTTAATTGATACTTCAACTGCTAAATGCTTTTGCCTTTCCATTTCGCCTCTTTCCGTCTCTCTTCCACATCCACAATGACCCGTTCCACGTCTTCCAGACGGTAGTAGGTGCGGTTGCCAATCTTGGTAAAGGCGAGTGTGCCGTTGTCACGGAGGGTCTGCAATGTCCTCGGGCTGATACGCAGTTTCCGGCAGACGTCATGACTGTCCATCCATCGTTCTGCCTTCTTCTCCCCATGCTGTTGGCAGAGGTCATCCATCCGCTGCACGAAGTAATCCAACTTGGCAGCTATCTCCTCAAAGGTTCTTTTTTCAAAACTTACTATTTCCATAATCTCATTGTTTATTTCCATTTGATACTGTTTCCATCTTGTACCGCCAAGGCAAAGCCGGCTTACTGCCTTATCCGATACATCTGACAGGAGGGAACAAGTGGCATGGCTGCAGCAATTTCCTGTTCCCGGTACAAATTAAAGCAGTAATAATCACACTGCAATGGATTTGCAGACGGCTGACGGTCTGTTTCATCATCTGTCATCATGTTGCATGGCCGGTGGACAGTATGACCCGACTGAGCAAAGCCGCCATGTGATTATTACTGCCTGAACTGACTGTAGCAAGTATACCGGTACGATTGCAACGGGTTATCCTATATCCGGTAAAGTGTCCGTTGGATTCAGTCTCCATACTGCCATGAAATCATTGCCAGATTCCATGGACGCCCGTGCGGGTGTGGCAAATCACAGCAGTCGCCACCGTTTGTCCGGTGCATATAATGCAGAACCGGTCATAATTGCCACACTTACTCCATTTGCTTGACACAGTGCACTATACACACTTTCTTTGCTGCCGATAACCGGTCAAGGTACATACCAAGACCACTGTATTGACTTATTAAAATTCAAAGATTATGGCTACAAGAAAAAGCTTTGACAAAGAGCGGTGGGAAGCTATGACAGGTATGGAAATGTCACAGCTCCTTCCTGAGTGTGAAAACCCTGAAAGTGCAGGAGAGGTTACTGAGCATGCCGGGAATGAAATCCTGCCAACAGTCACGGAACAATCCGGGATCCAGGAGCCGGCAGAGAAAGACGGTTCCGCTCCTGCATCCAAGTGCCGGATTAGTGGCAGGCAACGCAGGCTGTCACTGGAAGAGTACCGCAGCACATTCCTGCAGGTTCCCAGAATAGAAGACCGCAAGCCCGTATTCGTGAGCTGCGAGGTAAGGGACAGGCTGGACGAGTATGTCCGCAAGCTCGGAAGCCGGAGGATGAGCGTTTCAGGACTGCTGGAAAATATCGCCCGGCAGCATCTTGAAATCTATTCGGAAGACTTCGAGCGGTGGCGCAAACTGTAAAAGACACCTGGTGCAAAATCCATCCGCATCATGGAATGATGGCATTCCAGCATTCAGAACTCGCCAGAGGCGGTCAACGGACGGAACATCAGTTTCGGGAGTTAGCGAGGTTATCTTTCGGGCATCCCGAAAACCTCGCTCCACTCCCGGAGTCGCGGAGGCAATCCGCTCCCAACGGTCGCAGATTGCAGGACATATCATCACAGTAAAATGACCAATCACAGTAAACCAAGTAATATGAGTGACAAGGATAAAACCAGACCCAGAGGCAGACCGAAAGCAAGCGGTATCCGCAAGCTTTCCAAATCCGTGACGGTAAAGTTCTCCAGGATTGATTACGAGCGGTTGCTGCACCGCAGCAGACAGGCGAACCGCACATTGGCGGAGTTCATCCGGGAAGCCGCATTCGAAGCAAGGATTGTGGCCAGGCATTCGACGGAGGAAGCAGCCGTCATACGCAATCTTGTGGGAATGGCGAACAACCTGAACCAGCTTACCAGGCTGTCCCATCAGACAGGATTCTACCGGACAAGGAATGCCGTCATGGAACTGCTCGAAAAGCTGAAAGTGATCATGAACGAATATAAAAAAGTGGAAAGGAGGAATACATGATAGGCAAAATCAAGAAAGGCAAATCTTTTGGTGGCTGCATCCGCTACGTGATGGGAAAGGACAATGCCGAGATCATCGGTTCCGATGGCGTATTGCTGGGCAATAACCGTGAAATAGCGGACAGTTTCAACTGCCAGTGCCTGCTTAATCCGAAGATAAAACAGCCCGTCGGACACATCGCGTTAAGCTTCAAACCGGAAGACAAGCCGGTATTGAGCAATGAATTCATGGCTAAGATAGCGATGGAATACATGGAGCTGATGGGCATCAGGAACACCCAGTTCATACTGGTAAGGCATCACCATACCGACAATCCGCATTGCCATCTGGTCTATAACCGCATCGGTTATGACGGCAAAGTAATCTCCTCACAGGGCGATTACAAGCGTAACGAGATTGCCACCAAAAGACTTAAAGACAAGTACGGACTGACCTATGCGGAGGATAAAGGCAAAACCAATGTAATGAAATTGCATGATTCGGAACGCATTAAATACGAGATTCATCATGCCGTGAAGCAAGCGTTGAAACGCGCCAGGACATGGAAAGAACTTGTGGTCGGTCTGGCCTTGCAGGGTATAAAACTGGAATTTGTCGGAAGAGGCGGCAAAATGAAATCCGCCGGTGACATTCAAGGCATACGCCTTACCAAAGACGGCCTGACCTTCAAAGGCTCGCAAATCAGCAGGGAGTTCAGCTTTGCAAAACTGAATGCCATTCTGGGCGGAAACAGTCCAGAAACCGGAGTGGATTTAGAGGTTGAAAAGCAAAATCAAGCTCCGGCAAACCGCAACCTGAAGGAACAGGAACCATCCAATATGGCATTTATTGAAAGCAACGGACTGGGGCTGTTTTCTTCTTTTGGAGAGTCTGTTCCGGAAGAACAAATCCCGTACAACGAACTGCTGCGCAAGCGCAAGAAGAAAAAGAAACGGAAAGGGCTTGGATTGTAAGTCTGCCCCAAACAACCGATTATTAAAGTGTTAAACGTTAAAATCAATGAAATTATGAAACAGGAAGAGTTTATGGAAAGCATCTACGGATGCCTGGAGAGAATCGAAAACAAGATAAACGGGCTGTCCATGCCTCAATCGGTGGGCGGTGATGCCGAAGCGGACAAAGAGATCATACAGGAACTGAATGCCTTAAAGACAGGCTTCAAACGTGTGCTGGAGGCTCTTGTCATGATCAAGGGCGATACAGCCAATCTGCTGAAAAGAAACTCCATGCCGGACAAGTTCATGGAAACCCTGTCTGTATTGAAAAGCGAACAGCAGGCGTACCACAAGAATCAGAACGAGTTCCTGGAACGGTTCGCCCAAACAGAGAAAGACACCATCCTGCACGTATCGGAGAAGATGGAATCGCTTTCTACTTCCGTCAGGAACAGGATGGAAGAACCCGATGTTGTCTGTCACAGACACAGCATCAGCATAGATACACCTTATATATTCTGGACCCTGATCATACTGGTAACGTACTCGATAGTTGTATCTGTGGCTTTCTACATCGAAAAGCGACCTGATAATGACTGTATGGATAACGATTTGAAATACCGCTATATCAAGATGAAAGGTGAAGCCACTCCGAATGAAATATCAGAATTGGAAAACATTTTTGAACTGAACCGTGACAATGCCGGTATTGAACAGATACGCGAGGACGTGGAGGTATACGAGGATGCCGTCCGGAAGCAGGCTGCCCTTACCGAGCAGGTACGCCTGAAAGAGCAGGCCGCAAAGGAGTTGGACAGCAAGGCGAAGTCCATCAAAAGCAAGTCTATCGGGAACGAATCTAAAAAATAGCCTATGGCCAGTGTAAAAGCAAAATTCAGACCTTCCGTCATAGAGGGAAAGGAAGGTACCGTCTATTATCAGATTATCCAGAACCGTGTAATCCGTCAGTTAAAGACGGATTACCGGATATTTGCAGATGAATGGAATGATGCTGAAAACAATATCATCATCGGTAATTCAGAGCGAAGCAATCTGCTTCTCTCCTTGCAGGAACGTATGAAATGGGACCTGAAGCGGTTTGAAATGACCATTCGTAAACTGGGAAATCAGAAAAGTACATTTACGGCGGATGAGATTATTGGTTCCTTTCAGAACGGAACGGATGAACAGTCATTCTTCAACTTCATACAGGGTGTCATCGCCCATCTCAGACAGATGGGCAAGATACGCACGGCCGAGAACTATTCCTGCACCCTGAAAAGTTTCATGCAGTTCAGGCAGGACCGGGATATTCTGCTGTCTGAAATTGATTCGGATTTGATGCAGCTTTATGAAGCCTATCTTCATGGGAAAGGTGTCGTACGAAATACCAGTTCATTCTACATGCGTATCCTTCGGGCAGTATATAACCGTGCCCTGGAAAAGGAACTGGTGGAACAGCGCAATCCTTTCAGGCATGTCTATACGGGAGTGGACAAGACCGTCAAGCGTGCCGTTCCCTTATCCGCCATCAAGCGCATGAAGAACCTGGATCTGTCTTTACAGCCCGTTCTTGATTTCGCAAGGGACATGTTCCTGTTCAGCTTCTATACCCGTGGTATGTCGTTCATAGATATGGCTCACCTGAAAAAGAAGGACCTTCAAAACGGCTTCTTATCGTATCGCAGAAGAAAGACCGGGCAGCAGCTGATTATCAGGTGGGAAAAATGTATGCAGGATATTGTCGGCAAGTATCCGGAAAACAGTCTCAGTCCCTATCTTCTGCCAATATTGAAATATCCTTTTGAAGATACGAACAAGCAGTACAGGAATGTGATGTCCGTAATAAACCGGAAACTGAAAGAAATAGCCGGACTGGCCGATATATCCGTTGCTCTGAGCATGTACTGTGCCCGCCATTCATGGGCAAGCGCAGCCAAAAGCAAGAATGTTCCGATTTCCGTCATCAGCGAGGGGATGGGACATGATTCGGAAATGACTACGCAAATTTATCTGGCTTCATTGGATAACTCCGTAGTGGACAAGGCTAATTTCAGTATTTTGAGAGAGCTATAATACTACAACTGTTTAGGAAAAGTTGTCATTTCTTGTTAAGAGAGAGATAAAACATTGCAAATATAAGCAAAATAGATAAATAGACCATATTAAAATGTTTTTTCTTCACACTCAATCATTTAGAAAATTGGTAATGTTTAGGAAAAATAAAGATTCTAATCGCATAATCTATTAAAAGACAGTACAATTAGGATATAAATCTTCTCTCTTAACAAGAGGTGATGATTTTTATGCGTATCAACAAACTTAATAATAAATATGAAATACTTTTTTTTGAAAACATTAAATCTATGTATTCCAGTCATAGGATTATTTTTATTATGTACTAGTTGTGATTCATGTTCAACAAGTGCTCCAGACGACAAATATCTATGTGAATTCCACAATAAATATTTTCAATATACAGGAAATGAATCAAAACTTAATGAGAATGATCTGTCTTTGTTTGTAGATTATTCTACTTGCATTACTTTGGGACAACATTCACCATTCTTTCAAAGTTTAGTTCCTTCATTTGTTGCTGCTACAAAACACTATTATTCTATAAAAGGGGATAAGATTGTCGAAGAACAAAATATAAATGTATTTCAAGCATTAAGCAATATAGTAGAGGTAAATTATGCCGACTTAAAGCAAGCAGCTAATTTAATCGTTAATGGCAACTCTGAAGGTGTGCTTTTAACTGACGGTGAGTATTACCAGAAGAATATAGCTGGTGGCGGAATCAGTGATCCATATATGGCCAATGCATTCAAACAATGGCTTAAGAAAGGACATGATATATATATACTTGCAGAACCATATTTAGAAGGACCTCAGAAATATAACAAGAAGAGATTCTATTTCTTGTTTACAGATAGCAGGTTAGAAGGTAATATCTATAAGAGAATATGTGAAACTACTAAATTAGAAAATTATCCGGATGTTGAAATGTTCCATTTATCGGCAAGTCATCCTACAATTATGGCGGAAAATGGAAAAAGTAAAGTAAATGAAATTGTTTCTGCATCAAACAAAAACTATGGTCTTTATGAAATTCAAGACTGGCCAGTAGATTGGAAATCTATAGAGGGTTATATTATGGGCGCTGTAGATGAAACAACAGGTGATCCACTGCAATATGGTAATCCTGTTATCTCCGGCTTAAAGGTCGATAGAAACAGTTATGGAGGTTTTAGAATTTCTGATATATCAGTTAAGGTTTACGATATAAATGCAGACTATAACAACTTCTACACTGAAACTGAAGCCCCTTCTGGTTTGAATTTGTCTTCTATCAGTTTAACTGAGTCTGTTAATGCATTTGTATATGACAAGGAAGAATTCAACAAATACGGTAATATAAACATACACTTTGATGTTCCTATGTGGAACCCAACTTTCTTATCATGCAAACCGTTTAACTTCACCAAGATAGATATTAATGTATCTGGTATTGAAAACGTATTTGAGAATTATGAAGAAATGTTCAATTTTGATGCTATAGGTTTACCTGGCAAACAGAACACCTCAGTTTCTGAAAGTGTTAAACAAGCATTATTTGACAAGGACATACAGAATATGATGAAGAATGCAAATCTGTATACCATCTACATAAAAAGCAATAAATATTAATCATTAAATTTTCTATTATGATAACAAGAATAACAACTTTACCTCAGTTGGAGGCTTTACAGAACAGTACAATGATTTATGCAGTTATCTCAGCGTTAATAGCTTTGTTGATCGCATTCATTATTTCTTTCATTATCAAATACCAGGGTGGTCAGGACAAATCTTATATAACCAGAAGAATATGGTTTATAGTCATAGGTATAGTTTCTGCAGCAGGTTTTTATCTTTATAATGATTTAGTTGTTAAGGGACAGATCGTTAATGCCGGTTTCAAGAGTATGTTTGTTGAAACCAATATTACATGTATCGGGATTCTTCTTGGAATCTATTTTGTTCTAGGTATTCTGGTAATGTTTATCTTCAGAAATTCAAAATTTGGTTCTATTTTAGGTAAGGGGAAAGAATAAATAAGTAAGTTATGGCTCAACAATATTTTGTATTAGGGATTGGTGGTACAGGAATGCGTTGCATTGAATCCCTCATTCATTTATGCGCTATGGGTATGTTTGATGATACAGACATACATCTTTTAGCACTTGATACAGATAAAGATAATGGTAATTTTGCCAGATTGAAAGAAGTAAAGGAAGCCTATGTTAAAGCAAAAGGAACTGATGCTTCACTTCGTACAGCTTTAAACGAAACTTTCTTTTCGGCCAATATCAATTACTATGAATTTTCGCCTAATTATGAAGTCAAGAGCGATTTCATGTCTGTATTTAACTATGGGGATACTAAGTTCAATAATCCGGAGCAAACAGCTATAGCGGATTTGGTATTGACTAAAAACGTAGAAACATTTAATCTTCGTCACGGTTATAGGGCACAGACCCATCTCGGCTCCATGATGATGTATCATTCAATATTGGAAGCAGCCCGTTCAAATAAAAATTCTGAATTAAAGACATATTTGCAGAAACTCATTCAAGTAGCTCAAAATGGAGGTGCTAGAGTATTTATTCTTGGTTCAGTATTTGGTGGAACAGGTGCTTCTTCGATTCCTATCATACCTCAGGCTATATCAAAAGCTGCTGAGATAATGAGTAACGGAGCAGTTAATATTCTCAATAATGCATATTTTGGGTCTACATTATTGACTGCCTATTTTAACTTTAAATCACCTACAGGAGCAGAATTGGTTAATCAGAAAATTATTGCAACCAGTGATAAATTTGCATTAAACTCTCAGGTTGCAATGATGTTTTATGATGATGACAGTACTGTAAAAAGTACATATCAAAAATTTTACATGTTGGGGACTCCTGGTTTGGACTGGAACCCTATGGCTAAAAAGGAACAGTCAGAAACAATTACTGGTGGTGCAAACCAATGTAATGATTCTCATTATATCGAGCTTATGGCCGCTTGTGCTGCACTTCATTTTCTTAAGGTTCCTGAAGATGATTTACGAACAAGAAAGCAGAACCATGACACAGAGTATTTGTATAGAGCTGTTGACGACAGTGGAAAATTGGAATTCAGAGATTTTGTTGGCCAAGAAATGGAACAGGAATTTGCTAAGAAACTTGGTATGCTAACAGTGTTTTCTTTATTCTGCAATGGAGAGGATGATTTTGTTAATAGTGTAAAATCAGGACATCAAAAGGATATTGTGAATTTCCTGGATATAGATAACACTCAAATCAAGGATGGTGTAAAAGAATATTTTAAATTGTTCCATTTTTCTATTAATCAAGATGACACATTGTATGAAGGTTGGTTACGTCAGCTTCATAGGTCTGCAGGTGGTGATGATAAGTTCATTCTGAATGCTGCTTTATTTGCACCACAGAAGAAAAAAGAACTAATGAAATACAAGTGGAATAAGGACTTATATAAAACGACTGGTATAGGCAAAGATAATAAGTTTGATGTTGGATTAATTAGCTCTAAATTTAACGAGTTTAAAAGAGCATTTAAGGATGAAAACCAAAAAGAAATGCCATCTATGACCAATCGTGGAGAACAATTATATAAAAGAATATATAACACACTTGTTTCACTTTATAAATTCTAATTCATTATGTCAAAAGCTCTACTAATAAAAAGTCAAATAGACAAGAACGGAGGAGAAGTTGGTAAGTGGAACAACTTCAATAATGCTCCTTCATATATACAGGGTATTCATACAGGAAAAATGTTAGAGGATATCTCTGCAGAAAAACTAGGTGCATTAATTTCTGGTATACCTACTCCATGGGCAAGAGCCAAACTTTTTAAGTTTGCCTTTTCTACCATAGCTGCACCAGATCCAAATATAAACACAGAAGGTCTATTACAGTTCTATAATATGCTTCATGCCGAATGGAAAGGCTTGATGGCTGTAATAGCATTATACCCTGACAGAATTAGATTTTCTGATCCTGTTTATATGGATGTTAGAGGGGGAGATTATGATATAGCTTCTGCCTTTGGTAGAATGCTGTTCAATGAAAAGGATGTTTGGAGTAACCAGGATGACTTGGCTCGAAATCCGGATGCCCAACCATTTATTCAACTGATCTATTATAGAGAACATCTTGTTGGTGGTACATCTCCTCTTACCGGTTGTTTTACAGGTGTTGATTATAGTAACTTGGGTAATGATGCTTCAGATATTAATTGGTATCGTCAAGGAAAGTTTGAGGACCCGATGAATTATCTTACTCCAGAAGAAGTGCAAAAGGTTTATTTGTTTGTTAAAAACATGAACCGTAACCAACAGGCTTTTGAGACTAAAATCAATTCTCAGAGAGGAAACAATCTAAGGATAGAATTGACAGGATTCAAGGCTGTAAGCAGACAGTGGGAAAATGAACTTAGTGCTAAAGGTAATGGTTTGCTTCGTCAAGTGGGCCCTATTGCTCAATACGGTAATCTGTCAGCTCCATTTGCAGATTTGTTCAAGAGTGATGTACCGGTTTACATGAAGCAGGATTTCACCTTCACTTATTTTGATGACGGTAACTGTCAGGTTATAGGTGATATACAGAACCTCTTAAGCAAGGATAATTTTGTAGTTGGATGGTGTGAAGATAAAAATGAGCTAACAAAACTTTCTCAGGCTCCAGTGTATTACTTAAGAGTTCCTGATTTAAGTGATGGATCATGCTCTTACTTTTCCCTGCCGTTATCAGAGCAAGGCATTGACATCTTTAAAAATAGTCTGTCTTCTTTATTGGGTTACTCTTCAACTTCAGGAAACACTAAACTTACTGCCAAGATAAATGATGCTGGTCAGTTAGCTGTAACTTTGGTAGTTGAAATTGACGGTGAACCTGTTACGCTTAACAAGAGAGAATACAAGATTCAATGGATGACTTCTAATGGCAGAGTTATTTTATGGCCTAACTTTGTCAGTGAAAACTGGAATAAATACTATTTATATTCTGAGTTTACAAGTGATGTAAATGAGAACTTTATACCATTCTTTAAATCTGAAGGTAAGATACTAAGAAATATAAGAGGTGAGTTCTTAACTTCGGATTATGAGATAGCACCAGAAGAAGATCGTCAGGTTGATGTTAAACAACTTGTTACATATCCTCATGGTCAAGGTACAGATTTGATTAAATATGATATTATAAGCACTGATAAGCCAATGGCTGGCGTTCTCGTTAAAGTTAAAGAGGCTGGCAAACCTTGTGGCGCAGGTATATTAATGTTCAGACCTGATGTAGTTAAGGATTTATCAAATGTTGATGTACAAAATACTGCTGTTGTAGGTATTGACTTTGGTAGTAATAACACTTGTGTTTACTTTAACGCTGGAAATAGAGGTGCCCAACCGGTTCAGTTTAAGAATTATAGGTCAGTTATAGTTGGTAAAGAAAATACGGATACTCATTCAATTGCCCAGAATGACGAACTCCTATTCTTCACTAACTATGAATCCAATAATGGTCAATTAAAGTCATGGCTTCATGAACATGATACTCGTTATACTAAGAATGGTATATCAGAAGAAATACAAGGCGGTGTTCCTGTAAATCGTCCTAATATTTTGGTCAATCACATGGATGAATTTATTATAGAAACACAGGCTGGTAATCTTCATTATAACATGAAATGGTTGAATGATGATAAAGGTTTATTGAAGAAACGTGCTTTCTTAAAAAGTATTTGGTTACAAACATGTGCCTTCCTTTACCAGAATAAAATTAAACCATCTCAAATAAATTGGAGTTATCCAGGTTCTATGATGGAGGCTGACATTGACGAATTAAGACGAATATTTGAGGAATTGTCTCGTATGACACCTATTATGGGTAGGAAACCGTCTATCAATGATGAGAATATCACAGAAGCTGAAGCCGTATGTAGTTATGCACTTTCAAATAACAACTTCGGTCTTAACAATAATAATATGTTCCTGGGTATTGATGTTGGTGGTTCTACAAGCGACATTCTTCTATTGGCTAAGAATCCGCAAAAAGGTAATCAGGCTTCACTTTTCAGAGAAAGTTCTGTGAGACTTGCTGCCGGTGTTTTCTTTAACACTGTTATAAATTCTGATGACTTTAGACGTGCTTTATTGAACTTCCATGAAGGAAAGAGTACAAAGGTTTTTGTAGCAAATATACAGGAAATAATTAAGGAGAAGAAGAAGGCCCCTTATTACCTCAATAGTATATTTGATCAGCTGAAGACAGAAGAAGACTACGATAAATTCTATAGTTCTATAGCTGATAATGCAAAAGTAGTATTTACTTTACCTGCATATGTAACAGGATTGTTGCTTTACTATTCTGGTATGCTTATTGGAAAGACTATCAAGGATAACAATCTTGACAATATTACTAGGATTGATATTCTATCGTTTGGTAAAGGTGGTCGCTTATTCCACTGGCTCCGTAATGCTGCTAGTAACAGTACCACTATGGGATATTATAAATCATGTCTCAATGCCGGTGTTAAACGCATAATTGATAGGGAACTGGATGTTAAATACAGAGACGAAATCGAGGTTGACAATAAAGCAGAGGTTGCTAAAGGTCTATGCGATATGCAGGATCTAAATAAAGTATTCGTAGATAATCATAGCGATATCTGTGGTGAGATAGGTGTAAGATTTACAAATTCACAGGGTGCATCTAGAGAGTTGTTGCCTACAGATGAATTGTCCGGTGAATACTTCGATAATGATATGAATTACTTTGACTTCACAAGCATGGAATGTTTTGAAGAGTTTTTCAATATCTTTATCAATTTCGTAAGTGTAAAAACTAAATTATGCACTATGGACGCTGAACTCAGAAATGATTTCGCCGATCTTCCAAATAAGGTAGGAGCTTTCATTTGTCAGGACAGCGAATATAAGAGTGCCAAACGAAAAGTAAATAATGGTGGTTCTTTCGCTTATCATCAACCTTTGATTATAGCAGAAGGCTCATGCTTCCTGGAGAAAACATTAATAAAAAAAGTGTTTAGTTAATGAAGACATTATCACTATATATAGACAGATGGTATATTGCCGCAGCAGTCTGCTACGACAATATACCTCGTCGTATAGATCTGCCTAATAGGGAAGACCGTATTTGGCTCTATTTTTATGAAGATATTAATAATGATAGAGTTATTTATGGTAAATCTTATCAGAAGCATTATCTGGATAAGGAGCTTCATTACTATGGTGATATATTCTCTAAAGTCGTAAAAGAAGATGAAACCTTTAAAAGATTTGGAAAAGATGTTAGTTTGAAAGAAATCTTTAAGGCATCTGATATACTTGAACACCTAACTAGGGACTTTAATGAAAATGAGAAAATAGATACCTACATCTCTTTTTCAGTTGATGTTTCGTATGCCGCCCAGAAGGTTTTTCTCGATATATTGGAAGAGAATAATTTTGTTATCAAAGAGAGTGTTGCTAGAATCTCTCACTTAGCTGTAGAACTTTCCAATAAAAAGGGCCTGTTGAATGATTCAAATTGCATTCTCGTTATTACAGCTTGCAATGAGAATCTCCGATATGTCGTTTACAAACAAAGTAATAATGTTTTTGTTAGACAAGGAAATGAAGGACTCCTAAGAGGTTATGGAACTGATTTGAGAGGCCGGGCATTACTGGAACAGATTGTTTGGCAAATTAATAATTCAACTAAATTCCTAAGAAAAGAGGAAGAGGAAGAGGAAATTAACAGATTGAACCAAAATCTGGAAAGATGGCTATTACAACTTGACAACACCAAGTTTGGTCGTCCTGTTATATATAACGATATAACTTTCTCCAGAGCCCCACATAATAAGCAGAATGCTACTATTCTGAAGAATGTTATTGAGGAAAGAACCAAAACAATAGTCAATGATGTAGTTGACAATATTGTTCAATATGTAAAAGAACTTGATATTGTATTCTCAGATATAAGTCATATTATTTTCATAGGTGATTCATTTAAGAATAGCATGTTCAAGGAAGAGTTATTACAGCGTTATCCTGTAACTCCGAACAATATAGTTGCTTTTGGGAATAAGGATATTCCTGAGATTGTTGGTATTTACAGTCAAATGGACTTGTCTCAATTTGATAGTTTAAGAAAGAATATCGAAAATCTCTCTTATGAACAATTAGAACAGATTAAAATTGCAGAAGAAGATAGAAAAGCTAGAGAAGCTGCACTTAAGAAGCAGGAAGAAATTGATCTTGCTAATGCTGCTATGCGTGAAGATGAGAGAAAGTTCAATGCCGCCATTGTTGACGCTGAATCTTATGAGAAGAAAGGCGACTATAGCAGCATGATAGATCTTCTAAACATTGCTCTTACTTTAAAGCCTGATGATAAGGAAGTAAAGAAAATGTTGGATGAAGCAAACAGAAAGCTATCCGAAATCAAGGTCAAGAATGAGCAATATAATAAAACCATCAGGATGGCTCAGGATGCCTTGAACTCACAGCGATGGCAGGATGCTTATTCAAAGAGTGAGGCAGCTTTAGAATTACGCCCTGATTCTTCTGAGGCAAAACGTATTCTTACTGAATCACAAAGAAAAATCAAATTAACAGAAAGCCTTAAAGAGTTTCTTTTACGAGCTGACACCTTTATTGGTCAGAAATTATATAAGGAAGCATTAGAAGAACTGAATAAGGCTAAGCATGCTGATTCTAATAATAAAGAGATTGAGGAACGTATATCCAAAATCCAAAATATACAGAAGAAGCATAAAGAAGAATTGGGCTTATTAGAACAGGAACTTACTAAGGCCGAAAAAGAAGATAACTTTGACATAGCCATAGAAATATGCAATAAGCTCATTGACAAGGATATTCAGAATCCTAGAAAATGGAATGAGCATATAGTTTATCTTAAAGAAAGACGGAACAAATATCTTAAGGATATAGAGCTGTTTGAATCGTTAAAGATTAAGATAAATGAAGCAAGTTTTAATGAACATTGGGAAGAACTTATAGAGCTATGCAACAAAGCATTATCTATAAAATCTGATGATTCTATTAAACGATATTTGGAAAAGGCACAGGACAAGTTCAAGCTAATTCAAGATCAAAAGAATTTTGAGAGCTTGGTTTCTAATGTGAAAACATTTATTGCTGATAGACAATGGCCTGAAGCTAAAGAAATTATCAAGGTATTACACGAGAAATATCCTGACAGAAGTGATATTATAAGGAATCTTCGTAAACAAATTTTTGATGCAGAAGAAGCCTGGGAGGATAAACTTAGTGGAAAGAAACATATATCTTCTCCTATGCCAAATAATACTGAAGAGTATGGAAAACCTCCAGTAAAAATAGATAGACCTTCTAAAGATTCTTCTTTTGATGACTTCTTTGGCACTGATGATCCTAAAGGAAACAACTTAGACCAAAATAAGGAAACTCCTTATAAGACAAGTAGGCAGAAAAAAGAATCTTCAGGTGATGACTTCTTTGGCTCCGATAGTCCTAAAAGGAACAGCTTAGGTCAAAGTAAAGGCAAGAGTGTTCCTTCTAATACGAATAGTCAGAAAAAGGAATCTTCAGGTGATAGTTTCTTTGATTCTGATTCTTCTAAATTAGAGAAATCAAAACAGAAACAGCATACGAAACCATCTGCAAAAGATGATTTCTTTAAAAGCTGATATTGAAAAAATGAATTGGGTTATAATGGATTATTTTTAACTTTTTAAACTAATAACATATGGCAGAAGTACAGCTTAAAAGAAAAATTACGCTGCGCCGTAAGGAAAAGCCAGCGGAATTTACATTTGACGGACTGCTAAAAGTAAAATTGTTGTGGCAGTCTAAAACAGACTTGGATTTGTGTATTTTCTTTAAAAGAAAAGATGGACAAATCGGAGGCGTATTCTCTTCAGCATTCCGTCAGAAAAAAATCTGATTTAGGTAATTTGTCTGAATTCCCTTTTATGTTACATAAGGGAGATGAAGCAGAACCGGCACCTGGGGGAGAATCTACAGAGCAAATCAATATTGCCAGCCTAAATGATATAGATACAGCGCATGTATGTGTATTAAATTACAGTAAAGCTATTGACGGAGAAGAGGTAAACTTTGCACAGGATTCAGGTAGAGTAGAAATACAAAGTGACTCAGGTGACTATCTGGAAGTCCTGATTGATGCTACCGAGGATGGACATGTTTACCATGTATGTAGTATAAAAAATAATGAGGGTATTAACTCTGTTATAAATGAAGGTGTTGTTATGGATTTGGGTACTGCTTTTGAAAAAATACCTGGGTTCTCACTAATATGCGAATAATAACTATTAATTTTTATAATTATGGCTGAAGTAACATTAAAAAAGAAAATTACTCTTCGTAGAAAAGAAGAACAAGCTGCTTTCACTTTCTCTGGTAAACTTAAAGTAAAACTTATGTGGTCATCAAGTACAGACCTTGATCTCTGCCTTTTCTTTAAGAAAAATGACGGCTCAATCGGTGGTATATTCTCTAATGAATATAGAGGTAAAAAATCTGACTTGGGTGATTTAAACAAGTTCCCATTTATGCTCCACATGGGCGATAACAAAGAACCGGCTCCAGGTGGTGAGGAAACTGAGCAAATCAATATTGCCAGTCTTAGTGAAATCGACACAGCTTATGTTTGTATCGTGAATTACGATGCTGCTATTGAAGGTGAAGACGTAACTTATGCAGATGAAGGTGGACGTGTAGAACTTCAAAGTGACTCAGGTGACTATCTGGAAGTGTTAGCTGACTCTAAAGAAGAAGGGCATGTTTACTGCGTATGCTCAATTAAGAATAATAATGGGGTATATGCACTTAAGAATGAAAGCAATGTTATGGATCTCAGCACTGCTTTTGAAAAAATACCTGGATTCTCATTAATTTGTAACGATTAATATGGTTCAACTAAAGAAAAAAGTTACTCTTAAGACCAAGATTGCTGATTCTGATGTAAAACAAGATTTACAACCAAAGAATACAGCTCCGCAGGAACCTATTAATAATACAGGTGGTGGCAATAAACGTAATCTTTGGATCTTTTTGGGTATAGTTGTTTTGGCTGCTATATTATTATTTGTTTTTGTGGGTAAAGGTAAAGAGTCTTCTGTACAAACAAATGTAGCTCAGAATCATGTTACTGCTAAAGCTGATTCTATTCAGGCTGCCAAAACAGAAGAGGCAGCAGAAAAAGTTGATTCAACAAATGTAGAGAAAACCGACAATACATTAAAGGAAGAACCTGCTAAAGCAACAACAGAGATGCCTTCATCAGAAACCAACTCTAAACAAGGCTCAAAGCCAGATGTTGTCAAAGAAGAGAAAAAAACTCAAACATCATCTGTACAATCAATAAATGGCAGTCTCGAACAAAAAGCTATTGCTGTTATACGTGGTACTTACGGTAATGGATTGGAGAGAAAACAAAAGCTCGGTGACGAATACACTGTTATCCAAAACAAGGTTAACGAAATGTATCGAAAGGGCTTAGTTGATTAAATCTTTAATACTGAAATAAGGAAACCGATGTTGCTCATTGGTTTCTTTATTTCATAAACATTTAAGTATGATTATATCAGTTATAATAGGGTTATGTATATGGTTTGTGATACCTATACTTCTCGAAAATAATTTTAGAAAAAAGAAAAACAAGGCAGCATTAAGGATGGTGTGTAAGATAATTGGCCTGGTCATTGTTATTGCTGCATTAATTAATGGTTTGGTTTAAGTTCTATGAGAATTAAAACTATATTTATTTTATGTTTTGCTCTTCTGCTTTTTAGTGGATGTGCAAATAATAAAAAAAGAAAGGGTGAGACTTCACCTGTTCTAAGCGAGATACAAAAGAAATACATAGATGAAGGTTGGCTTCTAAAATCGAATAGCAGTATGGGTGGAGAACTACCTTCTTCCTATGGAGTTAAACCGAAATATGGCCTTCAGGACAATTATTTTATGATATTAATATGGGTGAGGGCTGTGATATTGCTGTGAAGATAATAGACCTGTCAAATGACAGGTGCATACGATATATATTTGTGAGCGAAAATTCTTCAATAACAATAAATCAGATACCACAAGGTCAGTATTATCTTAAGATAGCCTATGGTTATGATTGGATGGAAAAAATTCGAAGATGGTATGACTCATGGTAAGTTTACACGTAACTGTTATTATGAAAAAAGCGTAGATGTCTTCGATTTTGGCAAGAAAAATTCTCAACATACTATTAATTATATTTTGAATATTAATATTCAAAATGGTATTGCAAATAATAATTTCAATACAATTAAAATCGACGAAACAGAGTTTTTTAAATAATTTGAACTATGAATATTTTTAAACTATTTCTTTTTCTTTTAATTTCCCCTTTGGTATTTACTTCTTGTGAGACCTCTCAAACTCCTGTTGATGAATTATCTTCCTTGTTGGAAAAGATAGATAATAACAGTGAAAATTACTCTGAAGAAGATTGGAATAATATAACAAATGAATTTACAGAGATAGAGGAAGAGTTATCTAAGTATGAATATACTGATGAGGAACTAAAGGAGATAGGCAGAATTAAAGGCCAGATTCTAGCAAAGATGACAAAAAGTGCTGTCAAAGATCTTAAAAAACAAATGGAAGATTTAAGTAAACAACTTGAAGGTGGACTTGAGGGCTTTATGGAAGAAATTAATAATTAATACATAATATACATGGAAAAAAGAAAACATTACGAAGGTTTAAACGACCAACAAGTTGTTGAGAGTCGTGCCAAGTATGGCGTGAATCTTTTAACGCCACCTAAGAAGGATCCACTTTGGAAACAATTTCTAGAGAAATTCTCTGATCCTTTAATTGTCATATTAATAATAGCCGGTATCTTATCTATTGGTATCGCTTGCTATGAATATTTTGGCCTTGGGGAAGGTTTGACAGTCTTTTTTGAACCAGCTGGTATTTTTGTAGCTATACTGTTGGCAACAGGTTTGGCATTCTATTTTGAGCTTAAGGCAAACAAGGCTTTTAACCTATTGAACAAGGTTAATAATGACGAACCGGTAAAAGTAATTAGAAATAGCAACGTAACGGTAGTTCCTAAAAAAGATATTGTTGTTGGGGATATTTTTTATTGAGTACTGGTGATGAAGTTCCTGCTGATGGAGAACTGCTGGAATCAATTACACTCCATATGGATGAGTCAACCTTAACTGGAGAGCCGGTTTGTAGCAAAACTACTATTGAATCTGAATTTGATTCTGAAGCTACTTATCCTTCTAATTATGTATTGCGTGGTACAAGAGTAATGGAAGGACACGGTGTATATAGAGTAGATAAGGTTGGCGATTCTACTGAAAATGGAAAACTTTTCGCTAAAATGACAGGTAGTGATATAGATGAAAAGTTGGAAGAATATGATGAAATAAAGGAAGAGAGAGAACTAACGGAAGAAGAAAATAAGGAATACATTAAACTTCTAGCTGCTCAACAGGGTGTAAGGAAAGGTGTTAAAACTCCTCTGAATGAGCAATTGGATGGTTTAAGTGAACTTATTACAAATTTAAGTTATGGCTTTGCTACATTAATCATTGTTGGTAGAATAGCTCATTATTTCTCATGGAATCTGTTGGCATGCTGTTTGATTATTCCAACTGCTCTTTTCTTTTACCTGGTTATTAAGAAATTTGAAGACTGGTCAAAAACTGCATGTGTTTCTACTATTATAACTTTTGCGGTTATATTCATAGGTGCTGTTTTAGGTTTACATGAATATTTGTTGCCTGAGGCAGAATTGTCAGGACTCTTGGCTCATACATTGGACACCCTTATGATTGCTGTAACTCTTATTGTTGTAGCTGTACCAGAAGGGTTGCCTATGGCAGTAACATTGAGTCTTGCTTATTCTATGAGAAGTATGCTGAAAACAAATAACCTGGTTCGTAAAATGCATGCTTGTGAAACAATGGGTGCAATTACCGTTATTTGTACTGATAAAACTGGTACTTTGACACAAAATAAAATGCAGGTTTATGAAACCAAATTTTATAATCTGGATAAACAACAGCTTAAAGAAGACGAGGCAAGCAAACTTATAGCTGAAGGTATTGCTGTTAACTCAACAGCATCACTAGACCTGTCAGGAACTGAACCAAATGTTGTTGGAAATCCTACTGAAGGTGCCTTACTATTATGGTTACACAAACAAGGAATAGACCATGTAACTTTAAAAGAGAGTGCTAATACTTTATCTGAGATACCATTCTCTACAGAAAGAAAATACATGGCTACTGTCGTTACTTCTTCAGTTAATGGAAAGAAAATCCTGTATGTAAAGGGTGCTCCTGAAATAGTTTACGGAATGTGTAACAGTTCTTCTGCTAATGTAAGTAAATCAGAAGTTGACAATCAGCTTCAGGCTTATCAGAAAAAAGCTATGCGTACATTGGGATTTGCTTATCAGATACTGGATGATAATGATAAATATATCGAAAGTGGAAAGGTAGTTGCTACAGGTCTTAATTTCTTAGGTATTGTAGCTATCTCTGACCCTATTAGAACAGATGTTCCAGCTGCTGTAACAGAATGTATGAAAGCCGGTATTAAAGTTAAAATAGTAACAGGAGATACTACTGGTACTGCTATTGAAATCGGTAGACAGATTGGACTTTGGTCAAATACTGACAGCGATAAGCATATTATAACTGGTCCTGAATTTGCTAAATTAAGCGACAGTGAATTAGATGATATAGTTCTTGATCTTAAGATTATAGCCAGAGCGAGACCAATGGACAAACAGCGTTTGGTTGAATCTCTGCAAAGGAAGAATCAGGTTGTATCAGTTACTGGAGATGGTACTAATGACGCTCCTGCTTTGAAAGCCGCTCATGTTGGTTTGTCTATGGGTGCTGGTACTTCAGTCGCTAAAGAAGCTAGTGATATAACTATTATTGACAACTCATTTAGCAGTATTGGTAGGGCTGTTATGTGGGGTCGCTCTCTTTATCAGAATATTCAACGTTTCTTACTATTCCAGTTAACTGTAAATGTTGCAGCTTGTTTTATTGTTCTAGTTGGAGCATTTATGGGTGCTGAATCACCACTAACTGTTACACAAATGTTGTGGGTGAACTTGATTATGGATACATTTGGCGCAATGGCATTGGCTTCACTTCCTCCTTCAGCAGAGGTTATGAATGATAAGCCAAGGGAAAGACAGGCCTTTATCATCAATAAGCCTATGGCTTTCGATATTGTTGGTGTTGGTGGTTTCTTCTTCCTGTTGACACTATTATTCGTTTATATTTTCCAGCACAGTGATGTTACTAGTTTAATGGACTTATTAACTTTACAGTTGGGCGAAGCAAATAGCGTAACTCCTTATGAGCAGACACTGATTTTCTCAATATTTGTGTGGACACATTTCTGGTATATGTTTAATACCCGTTCCTTCGAAACTGGAAAAAGCTTGTTCAAACTTAAGCTAAGCTCTGGATTCAAAACGATAGTTGGTGTTATTGTTATTGGACAAATTATCATAGTAGAAGTATTCTATGAGTTCTTTAATGTTGAGCCAATGTTCCACACACTTAATTGGACTTTGAATGTATCAGGTATTATAGATTGGCTTATTATTGTTGTCTTATCTTCACTTGTCCTTTGGATTAGAGAACTATGGCATCTATTAAGTGCTAAGAAAAACTAATAATTAATTATAGGTGATGAAGGTATGTTACAATAATACATAGCTTCATCACATTTTTTTATGTGTTATTTTACATCTTGCGTTATGAGATTAATATTTTCTGTTTTTATTTTTACAAGTCTAATTTCTTGTTCGAATAGCTATCAACAATCACAAAATTTAGAGATTCCTATTAATACTATTGAGAGGGCAGAGAATATTTATTATAGGTTAGGTTATACTGTATCTTTTAATCCTGAGCTTAATATACCTAATTGGGTAGCATGGGAACTTAATTCTTCGAAATTAATAGAAAGAGAAAGTAGAGCCGGACATTTTTATCCGGATCCAGATATACCAAGAGGTATAGCTGTAGAAACAGGTGATTATAGTAATTCAGGATATGATAGAGGACATATGTGTCCGGCAGCAGATAACAAATGGGACAAACAAGCAATGAGAGAGAGTTTTTATATGACGAACATTTGTCCACAACATCATAATCTTAATAGAGGCGATTGGAAAGAGTTGGAAGATGATTGTAGAAGGTGGGTTGAAGAGTCTGGTACTATTTATATTGCTTGTGGCCCTATATTGTATAAAAACGATATAAGTTATATTGGAGAAGAGCGTAAAATCCGTGTTCCTAATGCATTCTTTAAAGTTATATTAGCAGGTTTGGATGAAGGTAAACCAAGAGCCATTGGGTTTATATACAAGAATGCATCTGGCAACAATCCATTGGACCATTATGTAAATTCTGTAGACCAGGTTGAAAGAATAACAGGTTTAGACTTTTTCTCACAACTGCCTGATGACGTTGAGAATGAAATAGAATCTAATTATAATTTAAATCAATGGAGATAAAATAATGAATAGTAATATGCAGTGTCCGATTTGTGGAAGTACAAATAATATTATTCTGGAGAATAACAGCCAGAAAATACTAAAACTAAGACATCCAGGGCTGTTATTTTCTAATAAAGAACTTGCCAATAAATTTAATACAAGGTGCCTTTGCCCAAAATGTAATTTAGAGTTTAAATATAATGAAGTAACAGGGTATTCTATCGATAGTACAAAAAAAATGGAGTTCGGTATATTATCTGCTCTTTGGCAATATATAGATATAAAATTGTGCTACAGTGATTCTATAGACAATTTGTTTATAGACAAGGATAGCAGGAACCTTTTTATCAAGTTCTTATTTGATAAATACTCAATAAGGTTGAATGAATCAGATTTATTAGTAAGATACAAATCAAAGAATATTAATAAGGTAGGTGATTTGGTATCTTATATTAAAAGCTTGAAAATAGAATAATATTTTTTAATACAGCATATTATGAATAAATAATAGTAATGTTTGTAACTGTTATAAACTTAATTAAGTTTGTTGTTAAATTATCTCTATACAAAATATGGCATGTATCATAAAAAAGAAATAAAAAACTTGCTTTTCTTTTATATTATCACTATATTTGTATATACTAGTTAGCGTTCTTTGAATAATGCAAAACAAGACAGAATACAGAACTTCCCTCGTTTCTAAATCGTTACCTGTCTAAAAGTTTATTTCTTGTAAGTTTCTTATTTCTAGTAAATAAGAAAATATACGAGTGTCTTAATTTATGGAATATATGGGAATGGCAAATGCCGCCGCCATTATAAACGGAGAATTCTGCCTGGACAAATTATGGATAGCCCTCGCCATTTCAGTTGCTATGAATACCATTTTCGCTCCGGTATTCATGACATTCCATAAGATTACGGATACGCATATCCTGGATTGTGGCGGTTCGCCTCGCAGCCTCCTCACTCCTATCCCGATGACCCGCATCATTACGCATCTGAATTGGGATGCACAATGGAATTTTGTCTTCAAGAAAACAATTCCTTTCTTCTGGTATCCGGCACACACCATCACATTCCTCCTGCCGGGAGAAATGCGGGTGCTGTTTGCAGCGATATTGGGTGTGGTGCTCGGGGTATTGCTGGCTATTGCGGCTCGGATGAAATAATCCGGCCTATATATTCTCGAATGATTTCAAGCAAGTCTTGCGGATAAGGTATAAAGAACTTCTCTATCATTTTCGGATACTGAGGTACAAAGGGTTTGGGTATCATTGTGACAAGGGTATCCAATTCTGCCTTCCGTTGCTCTTCAGTCTCTGAGACGGCGTAGCGGATAGTCCACCAGAACAAGAAAGTCTGGTTAAGATACCCTTTGGGGGTGATGACTTGCAGTTGCTTGTAGTGCTCGGACTGTAACATGATTTTAATTCTTTTCTCCTGCTCTTTCTCACTGATGGAACATAGAATGTCATACCATTCATCAAACTCCTGACGCAAGCAGGCGACAAATGCCCATTCGGCAATTCTATATTTGGCAAATTCTGGAATCTTCTTTAGAAGTACGAAGATATGTCCTATATTCAATTCGCCTTTATATAAACCTTTGACTTTTGTATAGTCTTCAATGGAAGTGATTGTGTGTAAAAGGGAGTAATATATTTCCGGACTCATCGGCACATGGTGTTCATCGATGAATTTCAGAGTATTCTGAAGCACCAGTTTTTTGTTTGTTCTGTTGTTGGCCATGCGGCTGATGACATTGTTCCAGTAGATTTGTGTGCGTGCAATGGAAATATGTAAATCATCTTCCATCTCTTTTATACGGCTTTCGGCTTCTTCGAAGGTCATGCCGCGTTCCCGCATTTGATAGCATATGTCCTTCATAATTGGATAATGTTCGACAAATAGGTAGGGTTTAGGTAAGATGACGGCTCCTACCTTTTTCAACATACAATATGAATCGTAATTGATAAAAACCTTTTTACTGATTGCTTGCTCTTGCAGCCGTTGGGCGTTTTCCTTATCATTCTGACGGAGCAATGCCTTCATGCAACAGAAGATAATTCCTCCATCATATACGCCCACGTCCAGCAGACAATACACATATTCCAGAATAGTGCTTTCTTTAATTTTCCACCCTTCCGATGTATAAATGGGAAAAGGCTGCGGAACGTTGTCTTGTGCTCTTCCGGCATAGTATCGCTGGATAAGCATTTGCTTCAATATATCCTTTGGCGCATCCAGGCTTTTCATTATTTCCTCATTTATAATCAGTTGTATTTCTTCCGGAGGAAGTGAACCTTGGGTGTGGTTGGTCAGGTGATAGAGTAAATGTTTATGTGTATAACTGTTCTGTTGTACGGTGTATTTTTCGGACATCCGCTTTATCATGTCCACTTTTTGTTCATAATAGGGATATATGAACCGGTTATTGATAATGATATTCAAGATATTGGCATCAGGATGATTGAGCAGTGACTTGTCCAGCCGGTTCTCGAAGAAATCCCTTGCGACTCCTCCTTCTTCCGGAGTCTTTACCTTATTGAACATTTCGGAGACAACGTAGGGCGAATGATTCAAAATCTGTTGTTCTTCCGGAGTAATACAATCGGGAGTTTCTCCGAACAGTGCCTGATACGCCTCTTCATAATTTGATATTTTCAGAATGAATTGTACGATTGTTCTTATATTTCGAGATTCATCGCCGTTTTGGGGACGATGTCTCTTCATATGTGCCTTGATTTCCTTTAGGGTCATGCGTTGGTATAGGATACCTTGTGTGTGCTGGCTCGGGTAATCCAGTAAAGACTGGTCTGCTTCCAGTAAATGGTATTTATGGAACAGTTCCTCGCATTCCTTAATCCCGCTATAAGTGGAGGTCGTATCCAATAAGTCGTTCAGGTAGATTTCACCCACTTTCAGTTTGGTCTTGTTTTCTTCTTCTTGCTGCTCCAGCCTTTCCATAAAAGTGTTGAAGATTCCTTTGGCCTGCTCAAAATTTTTAGCCTTTTGGAGCATAAAGTTCAATGAGTAGCCATCACAGTTATTCCCCATACGGTTCCACAAATCATAGGCATAAGAGGACGGTATGTTTTCGAGTGCTCCATTCAACACTTCGGTCTTGTTCAGGAACATACTGGTATCCTCTTTTTTGTCGACAGACAGTTCTGTCAGTTCGTTGAAGAATGCAACCAGCTCTTCCGGCTGGCTGAATCTTTTGAAAACTTCCAGCCAGGTGTAGGGAGCAATAAAGTTGAAGAAAAAGACTGCATCGTCGTGGGGAACTACCCCTTTATCATTCTTCTGCAAGAAGTTCTTGATGTCGTGTATGTCAGCCAGAGTCTGTGCTTTATGCATAAGCTGCCTGGCGAAATTACGTATTCTTTTCTCTTTCAGTTCTGTCAGATAAGTCTCATTGTTGCTTTCCTGCCCATGGGTGCTCTCTGCAGAATCGGAGAAGAAATCATCTATGTCGTCATCATCGACACTTGGGGAAGCTTCGTATATAAAGGAAGCGTTGAGGTATATTTCTTTGGCTTCGTCCATGTCGAGGAACCGTACCAATTCTGTCTGAAATTCAATATACGAGTTTTCTATATACTTGTCTTGCATTTGCCCTTGTTCATTGAGCAAATCCTTGTGTACAATGTCCTTATCTTGTTGTGTCTGCAGTCTGGGCAAAAGCCACCGCAGTACATTCAGCTCTCTCCTATTATATTTTTTTGTTAATTTCCAAATATGGATGGCCTCTGCATTGGTAGGAGCAAAATTGGCTATATTGCCAATATAGGCGTCCACCCAATCAATGGAAACGCCTTCCGGGTTTGTTCCCAGTTCCTTACTTGTATATAGCGTTTGTTCGTTTTTATAAATGCGGCTTACAACATCATTGATGATATACTGTTGGAGTTCGGGGGCATTTACCGAACAGTTTTTCACCCGATGCAGGATCTTGGTTGTATTTTTGAAAAAGTTCGGTCTGTCTTTGTAGTAGATATAGCGGAATATGCCCTTTATGGCTTTCTTTTCAGTTGCCAGTAGGTCATCGGACGGTTCACTGCTATAGTACTGGAAAACCTGGGTTACTATGATGTCTTCAACTTCAAATGTGTCCTTTTCAATGTCCTGATAATAAATCAAATCATCTACTTTGCCTGCCAATTCACAGATGGTGCTTCTGTCGGCCTTTTCGTAACTGTTCTCATAGGTGAATTTGAGGAAATCGAGCAATAGGTCTATTTATTGCGACTTCTCTTTTCCACATCCACAAACATTTTATGGCGTGGCAGAGTTGTCGAAGCATGGATTTCTGCAGGTTGCTTAAATTGCTGTTCTGGAACTGGTTGTTATATCTGGTCTTGATTCTGTCTATGTCGAAAAACAAGGAACCGATAGTCATGCCGGCTTCGGGTCGGAGTTTAAGATAGCCGTATGTCCTGAGCTCGCGGGCATATTCATTTATTTTTTTGAAGGATAAAGGTTTGATGCCCACTTCGACTATGGCCGGAGGAACCATTTCATTGAAAGTAAGCATGGATTTCACTTCCTTGAAGCTATAGCTTGTAGTGGCAATAACCTTGAAGTCCGGATTGCCGATGTGAAGGATTTCCGATAACTTGCGAAGTAATTCTCTGTCAATGGGTATCGGCTTTTCATTCTCTTCTTTCCAAAACAACAGCTGCAAATCGTCCAGTAGAAGAATCTTTTTGCCATGCTGGAATTGGGATACAGAAAGCCGTTCTAACTGTTCTTTGGTCGTATCGGCATTTAAAATGACCACATAATATTCCTGAGGGAGCTTTTTCAGCATTCGGCAAACGGCAATAGTCTTTCCCGAAGTGGATTGACCGGTGACGATGATTGTCTTGTTTGTGCTGTCAAACTCCTCTTTAAGTTTGTAGTCTACTTCCGGACGGATAAAATAGTAGTCCAGGTTGCCTCTGCGACGGTTGGCTTGGCTGTTGGGAATAATTTTATCATACTCCATCTTATGGCAAGAGATTGCGCAAAAGGGATTATTGAGAAAACTTTCACGATCCTTGACCAACGCGTCCCTTAGCTGCTCCAGCGTATTGCACTGCTTCTCATACCGCTCGATAACGGTATCGTCGTCCAGGTGCTTTTGCATGTATTCCGCATAGAAGTCTTTCCATAAAGTAGTGTTTGTCCAGTCTTCCTGGGTGTATTCCAATGTCGGATTCTGATAGAAATAGATATGTTTGTTGGATGCATTTTCGATGGCAACATTAAACTCTCCGATGGTCTTGGAGCGTATCCAGTTTCCGGCGAAGAAGATGATGACGTCACATTGCCTTATCTCTGAATTTATGATTTCCTGCGTATCGCCTTTAGCTAAATCGTTGTCTCCATTTTTTTCGTGCCGGTGCACTACAATATTGAGTTCGCTGTTGTTTCTTTCCGTCAGGACTTTTTCCATTAAATCCCTTTCTTTCTGAAAACTCAGCGAAGAGGCTATAAATACATGGTATGTTTTCATAATATAGTGTTGGTTACTTCCTATGTGTTGTTGTTTACGACTAGCGGAATGCCGGCTGTGATACATCTGTCATACGCTTTTGAGCTTTCCTTCAATTCATCATACGGACGTATATCGGGATGCACAAAGCGTTTCTTTTTGAAGATGTCTCCCATTTCCTTGCTGCCATAGATTAACTCTTCTTCTTCGGCGGTGGGTTTACGGAAGCCAAGCAGCAGCTTCTCCATGTTCCAACGGTTATGTTCGACTTCGGCAAGCAATGTTATCTGGTCGTTGTCCAGTTTCACGTAACCATCCGTAATGCCTATGGAGCGTAGCTTGGGACTAATGGAATATGCACTGTACAAATTGGACCACTGAAGGGATACGGACAGTTTGTTCCATGAGTCTTTCAGCTCATTGTCAGGTGGGCATGATTGAGGCACATTTCCATATTTATTCTTGAAATCGTATATATAATTGATGATTTGTCCCTCCCTCCGGCTTTTTTTGTCCAAGTCGTAACAGTTGTCCAGCATTCCAAAAGGAAAAACATGGGAATATTTATGAATCGCTTCATCTTTCTTTTTACTGTTAAGCATATTGAGCAGTGCACTGGAGGTTTCCTGACGGACAAAAACTGGGATGTTTTCATCATATACATCGTCCGGCAGATATAATCCCATTGCCATGCTTTGAGGAGGATAATTGAGACAGACGGCAATCGTCAATACCTGGCCTGAGTCATGTACCCATTCTTTAATTAGGTTCTGGATGGCAGGAGTTTCCGCACGGCCTTTGATAAATTTGAATTCCACATCCAGAAAGTCTGCATCTTTTCCTTTAAAACGGGTGGGAAGGACAAATCTCTCGTGCCTTTCGTCCTTGCTCATGTCGTAATAATGGGTAGACGATATCTCGAAATAATGGCGGTATCGTCCACAAAAGAAATTCATTTCCCGGTCGGCATTTTCATCAATGAAGGTAATGACACTTTTTATGTTCTTGTCCCGGCAGAAGTTTGGAAAATGCAACAGATGGGCAGCTTCCACTCCTATTGCCACTCCCATACGGCTCATACCGATGATAACAAGATGAACATGCTTTTCGCTTTCATAGGTTATTGCCTCACGGTCGAGAGGAGGATATTCAATACAGTTCTCCCCTTTTCCGTATTGCCGGCTTACCAATATCTTTTTGGCCCAGCCCTCGTAGAAGTTAAAGGGATGGAATTCTATATATTTTCTCCATTCGGCAGACAAATCGGTCAGTTGGAAAGCGGCAAAAGTAGTCTGATATTCGAAAAGAACGGTGAATGGTATGAGGGAACATTTATTGCATCGTTTATGAATGTCAACTATCTTTTTCAGGCAGTCTATGTTCAGTGAGTCATGGTCATGTTCGTTCCTCTCTCCGATAAGGAATACTTCGCGCGCTTTGGTAGTATAGAGTTTTTCCAACTCCTCGATAGAGTCGCGCCGGGCACGCAGCACCACAATTCTTTTTTCATTTTTGGCATCCAGTTCCGTATGGATTTTGCTACGGATTTCTTGTGCCGGTTGGGTACTCTGAATCAGAATATGGCAATTCCCATAATGTGTGTCATCGCAAATTTGCTGGATAAGAGTGGGGACCATGTTGTCAAAACCGATAATGACGATGTGGTTTTGCAAAGGGTAAACGATATCGCCTTCACGATATCGCTCAACTCTGCGTTCCAGCATATTGGAGATTACGGATATCAATAATCCGCAGAACAAAATTAATCCCAGCACTACGACCAATAGAGAGAACCAACGCAGATAAGGTGGTACTTCCACAATATTCCCCGGATCAATGAACAGACAAATCAACTGAAGCAAACGCCCCATAGGTACGTCTTTATCAATACCGGTCCATTCTTCAAGAGACGGCTCAGGAAAGATAAATGCAAAACTTACCAGATATATCAATAAGAAAACAGTTACTATGACTCCGAAAAGCCAAGCAAGCTGCCTCCATCCTTTTCCGGAAAAAGAGCGGTCAAAATGAAGGGCAAAAAGTCTTGTTAGCAGATTCATATTTGTTTTGTCATTAGGCAGTTTCCTTTTTTTCAGTTTCTTGTTTCAATTCTTTTCTGATATTCTCTTTCAGTTTATTGATTTCTTTCTCATCGTTATTGATAATCTCCCGTTTTTCTTTTTCCTGATACAAGGATGCAAGAATGTTTCTTTCTTGTTCCAGATTCAATGAGAATACATCTATTAATCTCTTGATACATAGAAAAAAACAGATGCATACGCTAAGGGAAATGATGGCATGGAGTGTCATCAGGTAGGTCATTCCACGCGATGGAAAGAATTGAATAAGGTTTTGGAATGTAGTGCATGTCACAATCAATGCTGCAACCAGAAAGAGAATGATAAAGGCAGGAATCACGAATTTCCACCAGTGCCGGATAGGATAATACTTGTTCTCACTCGTCCTCATAGTACTATAATAGATATTGGATTATTATTTCTTCTGTATGTCGAATCCCAGTTTCATAATCAGTTTCAGTGTCTGTATGGCTGTTTGCCGGTCGTATTCTCGTTCTGAGTCCGGTAACTCTTCGTATGGTACAAGTCCGGGATGTGTCTTTAATTCATCATTGCGTGTCTCTCCGTATTTCCATCCTTCTTTCACTCTTCCCAAAGCCCATACTTCATGTACATTGCGTGCCATGGCTTCTGTGAGTTCCGTCAAATTATCCGGTAAAGTGATATTTTCTGTGTTCAAAGGGGACGGTGTGTATGTTTTCATTTTCTGTTATTTAAAATGTGGAAGTAAAAAGTTTATTGGTAGCAATATTAGGCATTTCGGACGACAGAAACAAAAAAAAGGAAAGCTATTTCCAAAAAACATGCAGATTACAATGGAAAAAACATTGCAACCTGCATATAAATCGGGAGAAGCGGGAATTATAAGTTAGCTTCCGTCACCACCTGCCCGTCAAACAGATTGATGATACGTCCGGCAAATCCGGCATCATGTTGTGAGTGTGTCACCATGACAATCGTAGTACCTTCCTTATTCAGTTCATTCAGTAGTTCCATTACCTCTTTTCCGTTCTTTGAATCGAGGTTACCGGTAGGCTCATCGGCAAGTATCAGTTTAGGGTTTGATACGACTGCACGGGCGATTGCCACGCGTTGCTGTTGTCCGCCGGACAATTGTTGCGGGAAGTGCTTGCTGCGGTGCATGATTGCCATACGCTCCATAGCGGTTTCCACCCGGCGCTTGCGTTCGGTGGCAGGAATGCCCATGTAGAGTAACGGCAGTTCGATGTTTTCGTATACATTCAGCTCATCAATCAGGTTGAAACTTTGGAATACAAAGCCGATGACTCCTTTACGCAAGTTGGTACGTTGGGCTTCTGTATATTTGGATACTTCCGTCCCATTCAAGTAATATTCTCCGGATGTAGGATTGTCCAACAGACCGAGGATATTCAGTAAAGTGGATTTTCCGCAGCCTGAAGGTCCCATGATAGCAACAAACTCCCCTTCTTTCACTTCAATGTTTACGTCGTTCAAAGCCAGAGTCTGTACTTCCTCGGTCTTGAAAATCTTCTGTAAATTTACTGTCTTAATCATAATGCTTTGGTTTTTATGGTTTATAAATATTTCATTTCTTACTCGGATTTGATGCAGTCAATCGGATTTGTTTTGTTCAGCAAATAACTTTGCAGACACACTGTGACGGCAGATATTATCCAGACAATACATAGTGGCAATAGAAAGTCCATAACGGTGAAGGGGGCTTTATAGGCAAACTGTTCATGCCAATGGTGCATGAGCCAATAGACAATGGGGACAGCTAGAATATATGCAAGCAGAATTTGCAGGCAGAATGGTTTATTCAGCAACAGCACGATTTGTCGGGATGTTGCTCCATGAATCTTGCGAATGCTGATTTCGCGGATACGCTGGCGAGTGGCATACCATGAAATTGCCGAATAAGCCGAAGCAGGTCAATATCAAGCCAATCAGAGAATAGGCGATAAGGAGTTTGGAGAGAGACAAGACTTTACCATTGCGTTTCATAAAGTCTTGGTGCATGTCTGTGTATTGAAATATCTCCCCTTCATTCATCTTTTCCCCATATTTGGGCTATTTGATGTAGTGTTTCTTGTTTATTGCTTTCAATCAGCTTAATCTGCAGATAGTTGGCACCCGACATTCTCTCTGTAGGTGGAAGGTAAAGTATGACCGGGGTAATTTCATTTTCCAATGAACTGAACGGAAGTCCTCTAATACACCGCCGATGATGTATAAAGAATCGGCAGACTGGTCAAATTCTTTCAAAGGTTTTCCAATGGCATTTATTCCTGCTGGAATCAGCATTCTGACATAGCTTTCGTTGACCAGTGCAGGATAGACATATTGTTTTTGCAGTTGTTCGGGAGCGTTACCGGACAAGAGTTTGAACCCCATCGTTTTTACCAGATTGGCATCACTATACAGCATTAATAGGTAGGAACTTTTTTCCGTACCGTCGGCTTGTTTGATGGATAGCTCACGTATCCATGAATTCAATATGGAGCCTTGTGACAGGGCGATGGACTCTATTCCTTGTACATGTTTCTCCAGCTCTTCTTTAAGTATTGTAGCCGGTGCGGCATTGAAATCTCCTATTTCAATCCGATTTTCGTAACAGTAGGCCCGTTCCTTGATGAGATTGATTTGTTCATTGGCAACGAGAGTAGCGAATATCAGCCCTATAGAAATGGAAAACTGAAGAATGACCAGCAAAGCTATGAAACGTTGTTTCTTTTTACCTCCGTAAAGTGTCTTGTATTCGCTGAATGAGAGTTGTGAAAGTCTATGGCTGATATACCAAGCAGGGACAATGGACATAACTAGTACAAAGAGCACTAACAAGGGTAGCATCTGTAGGCTGAAAAAGAAATGTACGTTTAAATGGGATGCAAATAATCCATTGAAAAAAGACAGACAGTCGTTGATGATGAGTAAAGATAATCCGAATGCCAGCAGCACAGTGAGGAATGCATCACCAAACAGTTGGATGCGGATATCCTTCAAGCTGCTTCCCATCAGTTTCTCCACATGTATCATTTTGAGCTGTTGCAATACACGGCTCAGGCTCATGTTGGTATAGTTGCAGCAGGCTATGATAAGTACCAACAAGGCGGCAGCAAGGCTGATATACAATAATTGCACATTACTTTGATTGATATACGGCAGAGGTTGTTGTGTATCGTAGTCCGGTGTAGTAAAGTAGATGTCGGACAGAGGGTCGACGTAATATTGTGTCTTTTCCGGAATCAAAGTGGGAATTTTGTCGTGGTTGATTTTTTCGGTAAACTGTTGGGCATCGGTATTTGGAATTAGTTTCAGAAACGTCATTCCACCCCAAAAGTCTTTGTTATTCCCGGTAATCATGTCGAATTGGAGCAATGATTGTGACCGTGACTTTAATATGGCTGCCACTTCATAACTTTGGGTATCAGTCATGGTTTTTATTTCCAGCAATTCTCCTAATGGATTTTTATCTCCAAACAGTTTATGTGCAAAAGCTTCACTGAGTGCTACTTTGCCCGGTTGTTCCAATACTTGCTTTAAACTACCGGCAATGGGATGATAGTGGAAGAAATGTTGCAAAGTAGTATCGGCAGATATAAAGGTTATATCGTGGTAAATCTCCCCTCCATATTTACAATATTGTGGAACCAGAGAATTGATACGCAGGTAGTCTTCCACTTCTGCATATTTTTCTTTCAGCATAGGGGGAATATTGGCATCAGCATAGGCCACCTTGCTTCCGTCCTGCATCGGATTATCCTGACGCAGACAGAAAATACGGTTCTTGTCCCGATTGCCACTCTCTATATTGTAATCATGTACATAATAGGTGAACAGCAAGTTTGTACATGCTAGCCCTATAGCCAGACTGACTATAGAAATGAAGAAGAAAACTTTGTTTCTCCACCAACTGCGGGTAATTATTTTTAGGATTGTAAGTATGGTCATAATCTTTAGGTAAATATATTTTCTTATTCGTTTTTAATGACTTCTGCCGGATTTGTCCTTGCTATTTTCAGAATACGGAAAATAATAGTCAGAGTAGTAATGACAGCTACGATTATGAAGATTGAAATCCAAAATAGCGGGCCGTCATTAAAGAATACGATATACATGTTTTTCCATAACTGCAGTATGGCATAACATAAAGGAAATGCCATTGTTGCCGAGAGTACAAGCTGATAAATATACGTACGGGCAAACAATATGATAATCTGTTTCAATCCTGCACCATTTACTTTACGGATTGCCACTTCCTTTTGTCTGCGTTCCGTATCCAGTGTGATTGCCGAATATACGCCTAATAAAGTGATTATAAGGCTGACAAATGAGAAGAATAAGATTATCCCTTTCATGTTGTTCTCGATGGCTTGCGCTTGGTGAATGTCTTCCTGCAAGGTCGAAATGTGTAATTGTATACTCGGTGGAAGATTCTCTTCCAGCATTTTCTTAACGAAAGCCTCTACTTCTTCTGCTTTTCCGGGTACACACTTCAAATAGCAATGACCTACATAATATTTGAAATCACAAGGCAGAAAGACGAAGCCCTGGCTCTGATTGTAAGTGTCGGTTACAAAATCGGAACAAATGCCGCATACCGTGTAGCTATCTTGATAATTGTACAAGGTGGTTCCCAGTAAATCCTTCTTTATACGTTCTACCAATTTACGGTCTGCTACCATGTCACTATTTGTCTTCAGGACATGCCCGGAGAGAATGGGGATATTCATAAACTCGAAAAAGTTATTAGGAACATTCATTATATTGACTTCAAGGCTACTTTCCCGGTTATCTTTTTCTGTCTGCATGCTTGTTCCCGAAATACCTTTCAGATAATTAATATCTGTCAGCATTTTATCTTTTATATCCGGATGTTGACTGATGCGCTCTATGAGAGCAAGCTTTTCGTCATTTTTCATAAAACGGTAATCCATAGGAATACTGATGATTTCGGACTTTTCTTTTTCTGTCAGTGTGTTGAACAGTGTGGAACCGGTCTTGTTAGCCTGCAAATATAAAGCGACTGTAAAGACTATGAATAACCAACAGATGAAAAATTGGATACCCAAAAGACAATTTCGTATCTTCTGTTTGTGGCGTTTGGATTTGTTCTTGTAAATACTTGACTGGATGGAGGCATGCTTCATCCTCCATACGGTAAACAAGCAGAGTAATAAGCATAGTAAAATAACGCCTGCCATATATTCTATTGTCTGTATCAATAATAGGTCCCGTTCAATGACTAATGTGAAATCAAATAAAGAGAATGAAAGGTAAGGGGTAAATATTTCTATCAGACAGAAAGTCAATAAGAAGGCTATGAACGAAATGATAATGGCTTGGGTAAAAAGTAACCAAAATAGTTTGTTGCCATTACTTCCATTCACTTTACGAATGCCGAACTCGTGCGAACGGTTCAGATAACTCCCCGTCAAAAAATGAAAAAAGTTGAGTAGACCAGTCAGTAGAATCAAAAGGCCGACAATGAATGTGATTCCGGCAAAGTAAGGGGCAACGGATTTCTCCCGAAAAAGTTTTCCGAAATTCGAGGCTGATACGGTATTTTTCTCATTGAATATTGTGTGCTTCAAGTCCATTGCACGGAAACTGGCTTCAAGTTGCGCGGATGTTTTGCCCGGACGAAGAAGAGCAAAAGTAAGTCCACCGGTCATACTGTCTCGTCCATCGAATTGTATAAGTCCTTCGCTGTCGTTCAAGATTAACATATCAATCTTTTGGAGAAAGCTAAGGCTGGTATTCAATGGAATATCTTCTATTATCGCTTGTATGGTATAGATGGTACCTCCTGTTCGTGGTGTGGTATCAGGTGAAGAGAAAAGCCGTTGTGCTAAGGTCATTCGCTTTCCTATCGGATTCTCTCCGAGACCAAATATTTTGTGTGCCAGAGAGCGTGTCAGTATCACGGCATTGGGAGTTTGCGATGCTACAGCCCATGAACCTTGTAATACTTCCGGGGTGAACACGCTATGGTAGGCTGTATCTACTTCCATAGCATATAAATCTTCGTAAGGCAGTTCTTCCTTGTCGATAGTTTCCACATTGTAGCTACGTGGGCGGGGATAGGCAACAAAAGTAAATGCTTCTACTTCTTGGAATTGCAATTGGCGCAGACTCTCAAACAACGTAGCGGGAGTTCCGGAATAAGGTTCTTCTGCTGGAGTGTATAGGTTTATGTCTGCAATGCGTTCCCAGTGGGTAAAGCACTTGTCGGTAGAATTTATATAGCGGCTGCAATATAGGCAGATACTAAAACAAAGTATACCTACCGACAGTCCGATGATAGAGATGATATTCTGTGCCTTGTACTTTAATAGGTTTCTGAATGCTGTTTTAATATAATGTCTTATCATAATAGTATCATTATTGTATTATTCGCTTTTGATTACTTCCGCCGGATTCTGTCGTGCAGCCTTTTTTACTTGATAAACCAATGTTAATATGGAAATTAATGATATGATGATTGCTGCAATAATGAACAACCAGCTGCTGATGTTGGCTTTGTAGGCAAAATCTTTCAGATAAATGGTTATTCCCCAATAAGATATAGAAATGGCAATCAAAAATGACATTGCTAATATGATAATGTATTTTTTGAGTAATAACAATAAAATTTCCTTATGTGTAGCGCCATGTACTTTTCGTATAGCTATTTCCCGGTATCTTTGTTGTATGTCAAATAAGGACAATCCAAACAAAGCTATTGAGGATATTAGAATGGCCATAAAGGCGAAAAAGGAATAGGTGATGGTTATTTGCTTGTCTGACTTATAGAGATTCTCAACTTCCTGTTTTGCAAAAGTATAATTGAAGGCTCCATCAGCATTGTCGTTGTGTAGGTTTTCCAGGAAGGCAACGGCATCTTTTTGATGTCCTGGAGCAATTTTAGCTTGCAAAGGAATTTGTGAAAGATATGTTTCACCGTATATAAAAGCTATAGGAAGAACCGGTTGGGATAAATGTCCGCAATAAAAATCTTCGACGATACCTATAATCTGATAAGGGTTCAAATCCCTACGCGGCCATAAAGGTTGTTGGGGTTCCAGCCGGGCATTGATTGCGCTTTCGAGTCCGAAGAGTTGCATGGCTTTTTGATTGAGAATCAGTTTGGCTTCACCTTCATGGTCGATGTCGGCATCCCATAAACGTCCCTGGGATAAACGGAAGCCATGAAATCTTATTTCTTCTTCTGTAATGGGAATGCAATACAATTGTTTGAAATTGGTTTCTCCGAACTTGCGGAAAAGTACCGGAGATTCGGTGAAATATTCATAGGGGGATAAAGAGTAATTCCATGCCGTGAATAAAGGAGAGGCATTCATTGCAGTGGATATATTTTCTTTGGAGGCTTTGCGCAAGGAGGTCTGTTTCAGATATTCTGCTTCAGTGGTAGGCTGTTTGCGTTCATAGCGTTCAAAATGGACTTTAACGATAGAATCTGTGTCATAGCCTAAATCTATGTGAGTCATTTCATACAGTTGTTTGGCGAAGAACATGGAAACAACTATTAGAATGAATGCCACGATATACTGAATACTCAGATAGAGGTTTCTTACAACAGACGATTTTTCACCACTGCCTATTTTCCGTAATGAATGGATAGGCGTGTTGTATTTGAATTTAAAAAACGGATAGATTGAAGCTGTCAATGGCAGTAAAATCAGGATAGCTATGGTTATTCCTATGTCAAATATACCATTAGGCTGTTGAATGACATCAAAATATTTATTTAAGGGAAAGGCAGAAATCTCGACAAGGAACCAGGCTATAAACAATGATACAAGTGTCAGACATAAATTCTCGATATATAGTTGGGAGAATAGCTGTGCTGAATTGTTTCCAAAAACCTTCTTTAGTCCGAATTCTTTGCTTCGTTTCAATAATACAACCGTATAAAGACTCATAAAATTGAAGATGCCTACAATTAAAATTAGTACAGCAACAAGTGCCAATAGATGTAGCTGTGGTAAATTCCCCCTTTGCAGCATGTCCTGCCAAACATCAATGGCTGGATGAAAATACACTTCACGCATGGGAAGCAGTTGATACCTGAATTCAACATCCGCAGCACGTGGAGATTGCCGGAACGCTGCATGCCGTGCATTTATCTTCGTAAAGGAAGCCCCTTTATGAATTAATGCCATTTTCATCGGGAAACGGAACTCCCAATCCTTCTGCAATGTTTCAGGAACAAGCAAGTCGAAATGAAGCGAGCGTTTCCCTCTGTCTTTGCCGATAACTCCGGTCACCGTAAGAGGGTCACCGGTAGAGTATTCAATGGTTTTGCCGATAGAATTTATGTTCCCGAATAGTTTCTCACTCAGCTCTTCTGTGATAAAGGCGGTTTGTGGAGACGCCGCCCATGATTCGGCTTTTCCATATTTCATGGGAAAATCAGTCACTATTAGAAACAAGCTGTCTGCTACAATCGTTTCTACATCAATATGTTTTTCTTCCTTTATGATATAGTCTTTATTGAACCATACGAAAGTGGACATCGCTTCTATGTCTGCATCTTCGAGGGGACCTCCGATAACTGCCGTTTTATTGTTGTCATCTTTGTATTCCTGCACCATGATGCCTATCCGGTCTTTGTTGGGACTATAACAATCTACATCATTTTCCTGCTTCACGTAGCGGGAGATTATGATGACACATGCCAGACTTAAAGCCAATCCTAATATATTGATGGCTGTATATATCTTGAAACGATATAATGTCCTTATAGATAACTGTACCAACTTCATATCTTAATTTTATTTTATTCCGCTTTGATTACTTCTGCCGGATTTATCTTCGCAGCCTTGTGTATTTGCCAAAATAATGTTCCCAGTGAGATGAAAGCCACTATCAGTAACGATATAACATATATTCCTATACCCACGGATGCCTTCACTGCGAAATCTTGTGTATATAGGTATATGATATAGTAAGTCAGAGGAGCGGCTATAATAAATGCCACAGCTAATACAAGAATATATTTGCGGAACAATAATTGGTAGAGAGCACACATTCCGGCTCCATTAATCTTGCGAATACCTATTTCCCGATAACGCTGACGAATGTCAAAAAGTGAAATGCCAAATAGCCCTAAACAAGATATCAAGACAGCTATCAGTGCGAAACAAGAATAGATAACCGCTATCTGCCGGTCTTTTTGATATAGTTTATGCCATTCATCTTCCAATAAAGTATATTCGAAGTCTGTACAACCATAGATACGCAGCTCTGTGTCGCGCAAATAGTCAAGTACATCTTTAAGTCGTCCGGGGGTATAGGCTATCTGGCACATATCGTCACTGCGCTGTTTGCATACATTGTAGATAATGGGGCGATGTCCTGCACTCAAGTGGCGGTCATAGTAATCCTCAACAACGGCAACAATGGGATGCAGAGGAGCATTGGGACTTAACCGACGCTCGTTCTCTTCCTGTACCAAAGCTTCAGACAGGTTGTCGTAGTGCAAAGCTTTCATAGCTGCTCGGTTGGCTATCAAAACCTCTCCTCTGTTTCCTTCTCCTTCAAAACTGGGAATACTACCTTCTATTATTTTGATACCGTACAACTTAAAAAAGTTGGGGGTAGCATACCAAAACTTCATCTCTACTTTTTCCTCTCTATTGTTATAGTAGGTTACTTTAAAACCTTCGGAAAGTATATGTCGTTTTTCCATTTCAAAATGTTCTATAAAAGGACACTGTGCAAGTGCCTCCCATAGTTCATGTCTGCGTTGCCACATAGCTTCTCTGGCTTCCTGCCATTTTTCGCGTGGCATCGCTGATTCCGATTCATACCCTAACTTGGCTATCAGTACATTTTCTATGCGAAATCCTGGTTGCGTGTGTAATAAGAGCGAAAGCTGCTTGTTGAAATAAAGGGAAAGACTGATGAGCAGGAATGTGAAGATGTATTGTATAAAAAGAAAAAGAATGCGTGTGTGTACAGTACGTTTGCTTTGGGTGGCATCACGAATTGAGCTGACGGGTGATGCATAATTGTATTTTACAAACGGATAGATAGAGGTCAATATGGGTAATATTACCCAAATCCCGGCAGAAAGCCAAAAGTCGAAAGATGTATAAGTGAAAGGATATTCCAACAAACGGCTGACAGGGATTATCGTTATCTCTATCAGTAACCAAGCCAGTAATAAAGCACAACCAACTAAAAGTCCGTTTTCTGTTAATATCTGCAGGAAAAGTGTCGTTCCTTTTATACCGAACATTTTTTTAAGCCCGTACTCTTTTCCCCTCCGTTGTGTGCCTATCAAATAAAGATTGATGAAGTTTATAATGCCGGTAAGCAATAACAATAAGCATACACAAGATAAAATGTAAATATGAGAACGTTTTCCATAAGTGAGCATGGCAGGGCAACCGGCATCTTGCACATAAGCTGGTTCCCAATAAATATCTGCTATAGGCATGAACGAAAATGTATATTGTCGTGCATCTATATTTTTCCAATTCGGATTTACCCAACGTGCTTGTTTCCCAAGTTCGTTCATTTTCTTGATGCTTGTACCCGGCGTGAAACGAACAAATTCAATAGGCATACGTTCCCAAAATGAGGAAAGCGTATTTGATACCACAATGTCAAATTGTATCATTGTCTTGCAAGTCGGTTCGGCTATAATGCCACTTACGGTAATATCTTTCCCATTTGAATAATGTAACACTTTACCTATAGGATTGTCATGGCCAAAAATACGACGTGCACATACTTCCGTCAGTAGTGCAGATTCAGGAGATTTTATAGGAGTTCCTTGCACTATGCGGTAAGGAAAAAGCTGAAAATAACAACTGTCTGCTACGAGTGTCCGCACTGTGTAACGGGATGCTTCGTCGCTCACAAAATCCTGTTCCATCAGAATTAAAGAAGTGCGTTTCTCTATGTAACGGTGGTCAATGTATATACTGTCTTTATTCGTGTTTTCTATTGTTGCCATTCCTCTATTGCCATCCATGTCCTGAATGACTCCATAGACATGTTCCCGGTCTATGCAATGTGTATCTACCGTCAGTTCTCTATGTATATATCGCATCAGCATGATGCAGCAGGCAAGGCTGAAGGCGAGACCCAGCAAGTTTATAACCGTGTATGATTTTGAGCGTATCAGGAAACGCCAAGCGTATTTCAGTGTTTTCATTATATGTCAAATTTATAATTTTTATGTCTTTTATTCGTTTTTCATAATGCTTGCCGGATTGATGTTGGCAGCCTTGCTGATTTGCCCAATAATAGTCAACAAGGAGATGGCAGTTGTTATGGCTACTGCTACGGCAAACAAGTCGAATGTCAAAGGGGCTTTGTGGGCAAAATCCTGCAAATAGAGGGTAATGGCAATCCATGACAAGGGTATGGATAGCAAAGTGGCGACTCCCATGACCGAGAGATACTTTTTAATGAGTAAGGGATAAATATCCTTTGCTTGCGCACCGTTCACTTTGCGTAAACCTATCTCACGGTAACGTTGCCGAATATCGAACAAAGATATTGACAATAATCC
>ENA-OQHL01000255-OQHL01000255.1-human-gut-metagenome-genome-assembly--contig:-NODE-255-length-43449-cov-3.425973_pt1 | contig 43449 bp, 43 predicted proteins | sample MGYA00242565_ERZ504723 | MGnify/ENA primary metagenome ERZ504723 (study PRJEB26092, sample SAMD00036211) | human gut metagenome | host: Homo sapiens | study: EMG produced TPA metagenomics assembly of... | reverse complement strand
TAATAAATTTCAGAATTAATGAACGGAAAATTTGAAAAGTCGCAATTTTTGTCGAATTTCCGACTCTATATTTTGGGAGGGCTATCAATGGATCAGGTATTATATGATTTAATGGACTGGGCTGGAATTGAGGAAATCGTGTATTCCGAGGCGGCAAATCCGGAACGCCTTCTGGGAGCGCATGAGGTGGAAGAGGGACTGCTGATCCAGGTGTTCATGCCGCACGCGGTAGCTGTGGCAGCGAAGGTTGGAAATGAGAGCTATCCCATGGAACTGCAGGACGAGGCCGGATATTATGCGGTGCTCCTGCATGGGAAGAAGATGAGCAAATATCTTCTGGAGATTACTTACGATAACGGGACAACGGAGGAATTGCAGGATCCTTACGCGTTTCCGTCTCAGTTTACGGACGCGGAACTGAAAAGTTTGACGCAGGCATTTATTACGATGTGTATCGCAAGATGGGCGCGCACCCGATGACGATTGACGGTGTAAAAGGTGTTTATTTTGCCGTGTGGGCACCCTGCGCCATGCGTGTCAGCGTAGTCGGTGACTTCAATATGTGGGATGGCAGACGCCACCAGATGAAGCGCCTGGGAGATTCCGGCGTCTTTGAACTGTTTATGCCGGGTCTTGAAGTGGGAGCACTTTACAAATATGAGATTAAGAATCATCACGGCGAGCCGATGTTAAAATCTGACCCGTACGGAAACTATTCTGAACTGCGCCCGGATAACGCGTCTATCGTCTGGGATCTGGAGCAGTTTTCCTGGAACGATGAGATCTGGATGAAGAACCGGGAGCTGGAGGCATCCAAGGACAAGCCGCTTTCCATCTATGAACTGCATCTTGGTTCCTGGATGCGCCATGAATTAAAGATGGACGAAGACGGAGAGCCGGTCATCGGTTCCGAGTTTTACAATTACCGGGAGATCGCGCCGAAGCTGGCTGAGTATGTGAAGAAGCTGGGCTATACCCATGTGGAGCTGATGCCGGTGATGGAGCATCCGTTAGATGAATCCTGGGGCTATCAGGTAACCGGCTACTATGCGCCGACAAGCAGGTATGGCACGCCGGATGATTTTATGTATTTCATGAATTATATGCATGAACAGGGCATCGGCGTGATCCTGGACTGGGTACCGGCTCATTTCCCGCGTGATGCCCACGGCCTGGCATGCTTCGACGGAAGCTGTGTTTACGAGCATCAGGATCCGAGACAGGGCGCACACCCGCACTGGGGTACCCTGATCTACAACTACGGACGGCCGCAGGTTACTAATTTCCTGATTGCCAACGCGCTGTTCTGGGCCAAGCAGTACCATGCAGACGGCATCCGCATGGATGCGGTGGCTTCCATGCTGTATCTGGATTACGGCAAGAATGACGGAGAGTGGGTTGCCAATATCTACGGCGGTCATGAGAATCTGGAAGCAGTAGAGTTTTTAAAACACTTAAACAGCATCTTCAAGAAAGAAATCAAGGGCGGCCTGCTGATCGCGGAGGAGTCTACCGCATGGCCGCAGATCACCGGCTCCGTGAAGGAGAACGGCCTTGGCTTTGATTATAAATGGAACATGGGATGGATGAACGATTTCACCGGCTACATGCAGTGTGATCCATACTTCCGCAATCAGCATTACGGCGAGCTGACCTTCAGCATGTTTTATGCTTACAGTGAGGACTTCGTGCTGGTATTCTCCCACGATGAGGTCGTGCACGGAAAGTCTTCCATGCTCTGCAAGATGCCGGGGGAGACCTACGAGGAGAAGGCAGCAAACCTGCGTACCGCCTACGGATTTATGTACGGGCATCCGGGCAAGAAGCTGCTGTTCATGGGACAGGAGTTCGCTCAGATTTCCGAGTGGAATGAGAATGAAGAATTGCCGTGGAACATTCTGGAGTACCCGCTTCACAAAAATATGCAGGATTATGTGACTGCGTTAAATGAACTTTACCGTACGCACCCTGCTATGTATCAGAAGGATTTTGAGCAGGAGGGCTTTGAATGGATCAATTGTACTTCTGCGGCAGATAATATCGTTGTCTTTACCAGAAAGACAGATAAGCCGGAAGAGACTCTGCTCTTTGTCTGCAACTTTGCTCCGGTACTTCATGAGAAATACCAGATCGGACTCCCGTTTGCGGGCAGATACAAGGAAATCTTCAACAGTGACGCAAAACAGTTCGGCGGAAGCGGCAAGGGCAATTCCAGGGTGAGAGCGGCAAAGAAGGAAGAGTACGATGGCCGTGACTATTCCATGCAGATCACGGTACCGCCAATGTCCATGATCGTGTTCTCATGTGAGCCGGCAGTACCGAAGAAAACGGCGGCGAAGAAATCAGCCGCAAAGAAGCCTGCAGCCGAGAAGACCGCGGCAGCGAAAAAGACCGGTACGGAGAAGAGCACAGCCGCAAAGAAGACCAGCATGGGAAAATCAGCCGCAGAAAAGAAAACCGCGGCAGAGAAAAGCTCCGCAAAGACGGAAACTGTGAAAAAAGCAGTAGCGGAAGCAAAGAAAGCAGCAGCGAAAACAGCGGAAAATGGAAGAAAAACTGCGGAGGAAGCCGTAAAAGCGGCGAAGGAAACGGCTGCTGCCGCAGTGCAGGATGTGGTAAAGAAAGCAAAGAATACCGCAAAGAAGACCGCAGCCGAGGTAAAGAAAGCTGCAGATAAGGCCACGGAGAAAGCCACAGATAAATCCACAGAGAAAATCACGGAGAAAAAAGCATAAGACTGTGGCCTGGATTTACCGCTGTGGAATATCCGTTCCAATCTGCACCATGGCCGTAAAGGTATCATCATTAAAGTAAACATCAAATTCATCACCGGGGCGGTTCAGGATGCGCTGGATACTCAGCATCCCGAGCCCCCCGTCTTTTTTACTAGAAAGAATATTTCCGTTTTTCTCCTGAATACTGCCGTTGTAGGCATTCTCCACAAGCATCAGCAGATGGTCGCCGTCCATGCGGGCCTGAATGCGGATGAATGAATCTTTCTCCAATTTTTTTGGAAGCTTCCATAGCATTTTCCAGCAGATTTCCGATGACGATGCAGAGTGTCAGGTCATCAATTGGAATATGGGCGGACAGATCCAGACGGGCGGTGAAGGAAATTCCGGCTTTTTCAGCCCGGACCGCATATTCCTGGATCAGTCCGTTTACAGCCTGATTTTCGCAGAAGATTTTCTGCTCGGAAGTTTCCAGCTCTTTCTGGAGATTCTTTAGGTATTTTACCTGCTGTTCCTTGTCCATGTAGAGCAGGGCGTGGATGTGATGCCGGAAATCATGCCGGATGATCCGCACCTGTTCAATGTAGTCCAGAGTCTGGTTGTAGTGTTCCCGCTGCTTGCTGATCATCTGGCGGGCAAAGGTCAGCTCTTCCTCGGTCTGCTTGCGTTTTACGATCTGGGCGGTGCTGTTTAAGGTGAGCACATAGAGTAAGAGCAGGCTGACGCAGAGCACCAGGAAGAATAAGAGGAGGCTCTGGCTCTGGCCGGATGGGATGCCGTAAGGAAACAGGGCGCGTTCACCGATCAACTGAATGAAGAGAAAAAGCGCCGGATAAGCAGCTACGAGCAGACAGAAGCGGGCAGAGAGACTGCCAAAAATCTGACGGGCGCGTTTCTTCAGCCAGAAATGCACAAACAGGCAGCAGAGCGAGGCACTGATCAGGGAAATGAGTGTGCAGAGCTGTTCTTCGGACAGAGGGAGCCATGTGTGGAAGCACCAGGCTGTAAAGCGATTCAGAAATGAGGAAAGGTCCGCCAGCATCCATGCCGACAGATAGAAAAACAGCTTTTCTACAGCAGAACCGTGGAAAAAGACCAGAAGCACCAGGAAAAACAGGCATGAAAAAAAGCCCTGGAAGATCCAGAAGATGTGATCCGGAATGTGAAACAGGGACTGGGTAAAGATCATGATAGCCCAGAGATAAACGGAGCAGGCCGCGATGGTCTCCCGGTTTTTTCTGTTTCGGTTCCAGGCAGAGGAAGATGGGCATCATACGCACGGAAAGATTGATCAGATCCTGAAAAACCATGGCAGGCTGCATCGTTCATGGGTAACGTTCTCCTTTGACGCCACGGCTGGGAGCGGACCGGTTCCGGCCGCTCCTAACGCAGGCGGTAATGATAGTAGGCATTTTTGGCTTCCTTATAGAAAGCGCGGGAAATGGGAATGGAAGTGCCGTCTTCCATCTGGAATGAGGAATCCTCCAGAGTGTGAACGTGAGCCAGGTTGACAATGTAGCTCTGGTGGCAGCGCAGAAAGATTTCCTGTTCCGAAACCGATTCCAGAATGGCAGAAAGCTTCTGGCTGAGCGGAATGACGCTGCCATCGGTGAGGGTGGCGTAAACCTTATGGAGACGGTTTTCAAAATGGGAAATGCGGTTCAGGGGAAGATCTACCGGAACCCGGTTTACCACAACGGAGAGGCAGGCATCCGGCTGGGAAAGCTTCTGGAGGCAGACCCGGTCCATGGTTTCCTCAAAATCCTCCCACCGCACAGGCTTTAACAGAAAGCCGGAGGCGCAGACCCGGTAGCTGTCTACCGCGGACTCCAGGGAGGAGGTAATAAAGACGATGACCGGATTGGAGTAGAGTTTTAAAAGGTCTGCCGCACCCTGGATGCCGCTTTTGCCTGGCATGAGCACGTCAAGAAGATAGAGGCCGTAGGCGGTGCCGGTGTCCAGAACATCCTGCATGGATGGAAATGTTTCCAGCTCCACCGGGCGGTTCTGTTTCTGGAAATACCGACGGGCATACTGCTCCACCAGCTCCCGTTCTTCTGTTGTATCATCGCATATGGCAATCTTCAGCATGGCATTATCATCTCCGCATATAGTGGTTTTCATAGCTGGGGGTTCCTGGTGCGCATATTTCGGCAGGAGTTTGCAGATTTGGTCCTGTTTTTGCATAATTGGAAGTTTTGCACACATGAAACCTGTGGTAAACTAAAAACATAAACAATTTATACAACTTTTTGACAGGGTTGTCAAATATTACAGGAGGGTATGTGTATGGGTACAAATTTAATGGTTACCGCAATCGTTATCGTGTATCTGCTGTTCATGCTGTGGATTGGCTGGTATTCTTCCACAAAGATTACGAGCAACACAGATTTCATGGTAGCAGGAAGAAGACTGGGGCCGTTCTTAATGGCGGGAACTCTGGCAGCAACGGAGATTGGCGGCGGAAGTTCTCTCGGTGTTGTTCAGAATGGTATGTCAGGCTTTGGTCTGAGCGCATCCTGGTATATTACCACCATGGGTATCGCGTTCATCATTTTAAGCTTTATCGCGCCGAAGTTCCGTGCTGCAACGGTTAAGACCGTTCCGGAGTATTTCCGCAGACGTTATGGCAAGGAGTGCGGACTGATCACCGCGATCATTATGCTGCTTCCGCTGGTAGGACTGACTGCAGGACAGTTCATTGCTTCCGCGGTTATTCTGTCTACCATGTTAAATATTGATTACCAGGTAGCAGTTATCATTGTAGCAGTGGTTGTTACCGTTTATTCGATCATGGGCGGTCTGTGGAGCGTTACCCTGACTGACTTTGTACAGGTTTTCCTGATCGTCATCGGCATGATCATCGCGGTTCCGTTTGCCATGAATTACGCAGGTGGATGGAGCAGCATTTCCGCAAACATTCCGGAAGGAACCATGAACCTGTTTGAAGGTTATGACCTGTTTGGCATCATTTCCCTGGTCATCATGTATACCGCAACCTTCTCCGTAGGACAGGAAGCCGTATCCCGTTTCTATGCGGCAAAAGACGAGAAGGCAGCAAAGGGCGGCGCATGGCTGGCGGCTCTGGTAAACTTCATTTACGCGTTTATCCCGACCATCCTGGGCATCATCACCCTGGCGCTGATCAACATGGGCAAGTTCAGCTCTGAGCAGTTCGCGTCCGTAGGTGCCCGTTACGCGCTTCCGGTTCTGGCTATCAACACCATGCCGGCCCTGATCTGCGGACTTCTATTTGCAGGCATCATTTCCGCAACCATGTCCAGTTCTGACTCTGACCTTCTGGGCGCAGGTTCCATTTTCGCGAATGATATCTACAAAGCAGTCTTAAAACCGGACGCATCCAGTGATTCTGTCATGAAGGTCACCAAAATCGTGATGTGCCTGGTAGGCGTGGCTTCCATGCTCATCGCGCTGTTCAACACCCAGAGCATTGTTTCTATCTTAATGTTCTGCTTCACCTTACGTGCGGCTGGTTCCTTCTTCCCGTACGTGATGGGACATTACTGGAAGAAAGCATCCACCGCGGGAACCATTGCTTCCTTACTTGCAGGTACCATTGTGGTTGTGTACCTGGAGCATGTTTCCAAGGGCGTGCTGTTTGGCATTAAGTTCAGCCAGCCGATCATCCCGGGTCTGGTTGCAGCGTTCATTGGATTTGTAGTATTCTCCAAGCTGATGCCGCCGAAGGTAGAGACTACCGAGCTGGCACCGGAAGAGGATGATTAAAAGCATATAAAACCTGCATAATAGAACCCGGCGGACCGTGATGGCCCGCCGGGTTTTGCTATGCAGGTTTATTTTATCTGTTTCCATTTCCCTGTCCGGTAATATCCGTAGGAGATCAGGAAGTTTGCGAGCCATCCCAGCGGCACGGCGTACCATATCATGGCAATGCCGTAGACAGGAGCTCCGAGCTTGGCAATGAGCACACGCAGCCCCAGGTTTACCAGATTGGCGATGGTAAAAACTTTTACGGCACCGGCGCCGCGCAGAATGCCGTCGACCGCCATTTTAAAGCCGATCATGCAGAAAAAGAAGCCGATGAATCGCAGGTATCCTTCTCCGGTAGCAACGGTCTGGGCAGAGGGAGCACCGTCCAGGAATAATGCGATCAGAGGGCGGTGGAGCAGTTCCAGGAACAGACACAGGATGACGGCGGTAATGGCGACCATGATGTTGGCAGCCCGGTATCCAAGGGGAATCCGTTCGTGTTTCTCTGCGCCAATGTTCTGGGCCGCATAGGAGGAAAGGGCATTTCCGATGGCGGACATGGGAACTACGCAGAGGGATTCAATCCGCATGCCGGCAGAAAATCCGGCCAGGATCTGTGTGCCAAAGCCGTTTACCACTGACTGGACCAGCATCATTCCGATGGAAACCGTGGACTGCTGGAGAATGGATGGCAGTGCGATGCGGGACATGGAGGAAAACTCTGCCTTACTGAACCAAGTTTCTGCTTTCCCATCTAACCGGCGGAGTGTGCGCAGGAAGATGAGGAAGGAACAGACTGCTGAAATGCCCTGGGCAATAAAGGTTGCGTAAGCAGCACCGGCAACGCCTAGATGCAGGGTGGCCACCATATATAGATCCAGGAAGATGTTCAGCACTGAGGAGAAAATCAGCAGATACAGCGGAATCCGCGATTCACCGAGAGCATTGAACATGGAGGAGAGGATGTTGTACATAAACAAAAAGGGCAGGCCGTAAAAGTAAATGTTTAAGTAGATTACAGCGATGTCCATGGCATCAGCCGGAGTGTTTAAGGTTTCCATGATCTGTCTGCTGAAGCACAGGCCAATGCCGCCAAGAAGCAGGCTGATGAGCAGGAAGGAAAGCATGGCGGTGCGGATGCTGTTTTTCATGCGGCTGTAGGCATGTCCGCCGAAGTGTTGGCTGATGATGACCGACGCGCCGATGCCGCCGCCGATGGCGACACAGATAAAAATGCTGGTCAGCGCATAGGACGCGCCGACCGCGGCCAGTGCAGTTTCTCCTACATAATGTCCCACAATAGCAGAGTCTACAATGGTGTATGCCTGCTGAAACAGATTTCCGATGATCATAGGAAGCGCAAAGGCAAACAGTGCCCGGGAGGGCTTCTCTGTGATCAGATAGTCTTTATTTTTGTTCATGATTTTCTGGAAGCTCCTCTCCGGCTGCAGGACGCAGCAAATTCACAGTCACAGTTTTCCTGGTCCCAGTGTGTTTTTTCGGTTTCTGACAGCGCCTGGCAAAAGGCATTGGCAGCCCGGAGCATCAGGCCTTTGTTCACCTGGTAATGCATCTGGTAATCAATTCGCAGGCCGGTGACCAGTCCGCATCTTTTTAATACTTGCAGGTGCTGGGATACCGCCGATTCACTGATGCCCAGTTTGGAGGAAAGCGCCTTGCCACAGTAATGATGATCCAGTAAAAGCATGAGAATCTGGTAGCGTGTAGGCATGGTGATAATATGAAGCAATTCAAGATCAGTCATGTGTGTCTCCTTTATAATGAAGTATTCACTTAATAAAGCTATTGCTTAATTATAAGGAGAAAAAAATAAAAGTCAAGTATTCATAATTTTATAGTTACGGGAAGATTGACAATGGTTATTTGTGGTTATATACTGATAAAAACTATATATAATACATTTACCCAGGGAGTCGAAGGGGCGATTATGTCAGCCGCCGGACGTTATACGGAAGGAGGCCGGTGCCAATGGTTACATATTCAGATTTGTTTCAGTTTGTAATTATGCTTTGTGCTGTAATCACACTCGTTGCTTATTTTACACACAAAAAATAGCGCCCTCGTCCCGGTAAGATGAAGCGCTATTTTTTGAATGCTTATTGCCGGCGGCTAGGTGTACTCTAGCTTTCGACTCTCTCGTTAAGTGTATTATAGGACATTCTTTATAAGTTGTCAAATAAGTTGCAAATAAAATTTTACTTGAAAATTTCACTGTAAAGGAGGTTTAGCTATGACGACCAATCCACGGGACCGGATCGAGGATATCGACGCACGTCTGAAAGAACTGCCGAAAGGCACACTGACCTACAAGACCATCAACGGCAAAAAGCAGCCCTACATCCAGAAAAGCGTAGATGGCAAGGTGACCAGCACCTATGTCAAGCTGGATGAGCGGGAGCAGGTCCTTCTGGAATTTGAGGAGCGGAGCCGTCTGCAGGAGGAGAAAAAGCACCTCTTGGCTTATATGCGGAAGCTTCAGAAAATTTTAAGCCGCAATCCCTATCTGGATGCTCGGGTGGGGATTGGTTTTCAGGATTTTGGGGATTACGCCTGCGGAAAACAGTTTTATGTGGATAAGACCCATTTCATTTCCGAGTGGCTCAGAAGCAATGTGGCGGTTACCCTGATCAACCGCCCCAGAAGATTCGGAAAGACCATGCTTCTCAGCACGGTAGAACATTTCTTTGACCCAAGATACGCGGATCAGCCGGAAGATTTTGAGCAGCTTCGTGTCTGGAAGGATGAAAGAAGCCGGAGCTTATTTGGAAAAATTCCGGTTATTTCCGTGAGTTTTGGAAGCTGCAAAGGACTGAATTATAAGCAGGCCATGCAGGGGATGGCAGTGAATCTGGGAAATATGTATGAGGCACACCGGTATCTTGCAGAGAGTATGGGACTGAGCGCAGAAGACCGGGAAAGATACAACGAGCTGCGTAATTCATTCCGGAAGGGAAATATAGAAAACGCCGGGAGTGCAATCCAGGAACTTTGCGGGCTGCTGTACCGGCATCATCATACAAAGCCGATTATCCTCCTGGATGAATATGATACGCCGCTTCTGGAGGCATACACAGATGGTTACTGGGATGAGATGATCGCTACCTGCCGTCAGCTGTTTCACTGTACGTTTAAAGAAAATTCCAGTTTTTTCCGGGCTATCATTACCGGCGTGACGAGAATTTCCAAAAACTCGCTGTTTTCCGACCTGAATAACCTGAAAACCTGCACCGTTACTAGCAATGACTACAGTGACTGCTTTGGCTTTACCGAGCAGGAGGTCATGGATGCGCTGAAATGCCAGAATATCGACACCATGAAGGATGTGAAGGCCATGTATGACGGCTTTATCATTGGAAACCGAAAGGACATCTACAATCCCTGGTCCATCTGCAACTATATGCAGCAGCGGGAATTGCAGTCTTACTGGATCAATACCAGCAGCAACAAGCTGATCGGAGACATGATCCGCCGCCATCCGCTGCGGAGTAAGCATGAGATTGAGGAACTGATGCGGGGAGAGCTGGTTCATAAACGGATCAATGAGAATATCACATTCCAGTATCTGGACGGAGATGAGAACAGCCTGTGGTCCCTACTTCTGTCGGTGGGGTATATTAAGGCCGATCATGTGGTAAAGGAGCAGGAAATCACAGAGTGTGACGTGTCGGTGACCAATAAGGAGGTCATGGGAATGTTCCGGACGGAAATCATGGGAATGTTCCATAATGGTATGTCCATCTGCAATGAGTTTGCCCAGGCACTGGTAAATCATAAGCTCGAGGATCTGAATGACATTCTGCTGGATCTTTCCTATGATTCCATGAGCTATTTTGATACAGGACGCGGTCCGGTGGAGCGCGTTCCCGAAAACTTTTATCATGGGTTAGTGCTTGGACTGATCGTGTGCCTGCGTGAGGAATATCGTATTGTATCTAACCGGGAAAGCGGCAGGGGACGTTATGACATTACCATGTATCCGCAAAAGGAAGACCGGGATGCTTTTATTCTGGAATTTAAGGTTCGGAATGAGAAGCAGGAGGAGAATCTGGAACAGACGGCAGACAATGCGTTAAAGCAGATTGAAGACCGGGAGTATGAAAAAGACCTGCTGGCTGTGGGAATTCCGGCAGCCAAAATCTATAAACTTGGCTTTGCGTTTTCCGGGAAAGATGTGCTGGTGAAAGAAAATGCCCAGGCACATTGAACATGCCTGGGTATCGGCCTGAGGGTAGCAGATTTACAGCTTTCCGTATGCAATGAGCGGATCTGCGCTTCTTACTCCAAGACTTAGAGTGTAGTAGAGCACCACTCCCTCAAACGGGGCAGTATAGCGGGCAATTTCATTTCCATAAGAATCCTTCAGGGTGCCAAGCAGGGCACCCTGTTTTAATTTCTGACCGGCTTCAGACATTGCGGGATACCAGAAGCCATCCGCGGGAGCTTCCTCGTAGATGGCTTTGCGGATTTCGGTCTGCGGAAAACAGGAGGATACCATGTCCACATGCAGGATTCCCAGATGCCGCATCAGCTCGTACACATTTTCCCGGCATGCAGAAACTTCTTCTCCACGCCACAGACCCCGCTCTCCGCGTTCTACTAAAAGGGCGGGGATGCCGCACTGGGCTGCCCAGCTGTAAAGTCCGTTTCTGGAGGTGGAGGCAACCCGGTAAGGAACGGAGAGGCTTTCGGCGGCTGCACAAGCTGCGGCAGACAAGGCTTCCGAAACGGCTGTTGGAAAGAAGATCAGCGGAGTCAGTGCTTCGTTGACATCACCGCCGTGCAGATCCATCAGGAAATCTGCTTCGGGGTACAGGGTTTCTTCCAGGACTCTGGCAAGCCGGCTGGAAAATGTGCCATCGGATTTACCGGGAAACATGCGGTTTAAGTTTTTTCCATCAGCCGGAATTGTCTGTTTGCTGCCCTGGTAAAAGCCTTCCGGGTTTACCAGAGGAAGAAGGATCACGCGGCCGGACAGGGCGGCGGGATCCAGCTCTTGTTTCAGGCGGTTCAGGGCTTCGATGCCGACGTATTCACAGCCGTGGACGCCGGCTGTCACCACCAGGGTTTTTCCGGGGCGGCAGCCGCAGACTACGGTCATTTCTATTGGAAAGGGGCTGGTGACAGGCAGCGGGAGGGTCTGTTTTACTCCGCTGCCGGCTTTTAAGTCAGACAGTCTCATAAGTCTCAAAAATTCTCCTTTAGTCAAATTCGATCATGGAAGCCAGAAGCTTCTTCGCGTATTCGTCTTTGGTCTTGGCAATGCGGGACACCGGGATGTGTTCGGTGATGCGGCCGTGGTAGAGGAAAAGCACGTCATCGCAGAGGTAGGTGACGGAAGTCAGGTCATGGGTGATGAAAATATAGGTCAGTCCCAGCTTTTCCTTCAGTTCACGCAGAAGGTCCATGATCTGGACCTGGGTGTGGGCATCCAGGGAGGAGATGGCTTCGTCAAAGAGGATGATCTCCGGCTGGCATGCCACGGCCCGGGCAATGCAGACACGCTGCAGCTGTCCGCCGGACAGCTCATGGGGATACCGGTCTGCGTAGGACGCATTTAGGCCGACCAGCTCTAAGAGGCGGCTGGGTTTCTTCGGCCCGGTTTAACCGGACTTTCTGGTTGCGTTCCCTTGCGGAGAGTCCTTCTGCAATGATTTCCTTTACCCGGAGCGGGATGGCAGAGGTGGTGTAGTCCTGGAATACGACGCTTAAGCGCTTCTGCAGGTTTTTTCTGCCGCTTCTGGAGGCGTAGACGGAAGTGTCGTGAATCTTCAGTTCACCGCTGTCGGGCTTTAACAGACCGCTGATCACGCGGCCCAGGGTGGATTTTCCGCTTCCGGATTCGCCGAGGATGCCAAGGCAGGTTCCCTGGGGTACCTTTAAGGAGACATCAAAGAGAACCTGGTCCCGGGTGATGCCGAACAGCTTTTCCTGTCGTTCGCTGCGGAAGCTGACGCAGACGTTATTTACTTCAAGCATGGGAACTCTCCTCCTTTCCGTGTAAGATTTGGCGGTAGCGCTGCATGACGGCAGATCGTTTCTCCACCAGCATGCGGGTGTACGGGTCATCGGCGTGCTTAAGGATGTGGTCAAAGCTTCCGCTGTCCACTACATGTCCGCTGTTCATAACCAGAATACGGTCAGCTACCCTGGAGATGGCACCCAGGTCATGGGTGATGAACAGCATGGCGGTATTTTTCTGCTTTTTGATGCGGATAAATTCTTCCAGAATCTCGTACTGGGTGATGGCATCAATGGCGGTGGTCGGCTCATCGGCAATCAGAAGCTCCGGCTGCAGGGCCATGGCAATGCCGATCATGATACGCTGGAGCATGCCGCCGGAAAGCTGGTGCGGGTATTTTTCCAGAACTTCTTCCCCGTTCCGGATCCGCATCTGTTCCAGGATTTCCAGAGAGTGGGTGCGGATTTCCTGCGCATTCCAGGAAGTGTGGGTGGCAAAGGTTTCCGCCATCTGGTTTCCGATGCGGTAGAGCGGGTCGAAACAGGTCATGGGATTTTGCAGGACCATGGTGATTCGGCTTCCGCGGAGGCGGCGCAGCTCTTCTTTGGATTCCTTTAACAGGTCCTGGCCATCAAAGATGGCACTTCCGGAAACCTGGAAATTCTTATCCAGCAGGCCCAGTCACGGATTTAGCATGTCATGCTTTTTCCACTTGCCGGATTCTGCCAAGAATCAGACCGAGGCATTCGGCCGGGCCTGGCAGCCTTCGAAATGCCAGACATTTTCCATCCAGCTTCTTGGAGGCGTCTGCGGTGATGCAGTGTGACATTTAAGTTTTCTACTTTTAAAATGGCAGACATTACAGCACCTCCTTCGGGTCCAGCACATCGCGGATGGCATCGCCCATTAAGTTGAAAGCAGAAACCAGAATGACGATCGCGATACCCGGTACCAGCATCTGGGCAGGGTTGCTGGTCAGGACATTTTTCGCCTCGCTGAGCATGGCACCCCACTCCGGTGTCGGAGCCTGTACTCCGAGCCCCAGAAAGGACAGGGTGGAAATATTGATGATGGCCCAGCCTACATCCAGGGAAGAGAGCACGGCCAGGTCTGCCGCGATGGAGGGAACCAGATGCCGGAAGAGAATGAAGCGTTCTGGAGTTCCGACACAGCGGGAAAACTGGACAAAGTTTCGGTCGCGGTACTGCATGACACCGGTGCGGATCATGCGGGCATACCAGGCCCATTTGATAAAGACATTTGCCAGAATGACGTTCTGGACGTTAATGCCGAGCAGCGCAACGACGGCGAATACCATGATCTGGCTGGGGAAGGAAAGCATTACATCTACCACGCGCATGATCAGCTCTTCGGTAATGCCGCGGAAATAACCGGCGAGAAGTCCCATCAGGGCCCCCAGGCCGATGGTGCCGAGCATGGTCAGGACGGCAAGGCCGAGGGTCGGGCGGATGCCGTAGATCATGCGGGAGAGGATACAACGTCCCAGGTTATCGGTGCCCAGCGGATACTCTTTGCTGAAGTGGGCAAATTTGTTGAGAATGTCGGTAGCGTAAGGGTCATGCGGGGCAATGACCGGGGCAAAGATGCCCATCAGAGCCACGATCAGCACCAGAGAGACGGTACCAACAGCAGTTTTATTATGAAGAAAACGGTGTAACATTAGTTGCCCTCCTTTCGCATACGCGGATCAGACACCGTCTGAAGAATATCAAACAGCAGGTTAAATACGACAAACAGAACGCCGATCAGAAGTACATAGGTCTGGATCACCGGATAATCCCGGTTGAAAATGGAACTGATGCACAGGGTTCCGAGTCCCGGCCACGCGAATACATTTTCCACGACAATGGTTCCGGAGATCAGCTGCGGAATGCTCATACCGATGGCAACGATGCAGGTGTGCATGGAGTTTTTCAGAATATGCTTTATCAGAATGGATTTCTGCGGCAGTCCGCGGACGTTGGCGTAGAGCACATAGTCCTGTTTCATATTTTCCAGCATGTTGTTGCGGATCAGGCGTATATAGGTGGAAATATAGCTTAAAGATACGGTAAAGGCCGGCAGAATCAGGTGCCGGATGGTTCCGTTTCCACTGGTGGGCAGAAGATCCAGTTTAATGGAGATCAGCCACATCATCAGAAGGCCGACCCAGTAAGCCGGCATGGCGGTGGTCATGAAGACAATGCCGCGCATGATCCGGTCAAACCAGCCATCCTTGTATACAGCACACAGGAAACCGATTGGCAGGCTTAACAGGATTACCATGATGAGGGAAGCACCGGCCAGCTGCAGGGTAGCCGGCATACAGCGGAGCAGTTCTCCCGCCACGGTACGGGTCGGGTTTACATAGCTGATGCCGAAGTTGCCGCGCAGGCAGTCCAGTACCCAGGTGAAATAGCGGACCAGGTACGGCTTATCCAGGCCAAGCTCCGCCCGGACTTCCGCAATGGCCTCCTCGGTGATGATGGGAACCTGGCGTACGCGCAGGGCCACCTCAGCCGGATCGGACGGAATCAGGTTGATAAAAACAAAGCACACAAAGGAAATAATAAGAAGAAGCGGAATCGCGGAAAGGATTCGCTTGATGATATATGGTTTCAAAACAGCACCTCCGGTGAAAAATCAGCAAATGCGTGTACAGCAACAGTACAAAGCCGCCTCGGGGGAGACGGCTTCGTACACATGGTTCGGATTTGGTTACTCCTCAGAGCTTAGAAAGAGAAATCCTGGAACGGAACCTCATACTGGGTCTGGGTAAAGTGGAAGCCCTTCATATCGGAACGATAAATGGCTTTGTTGCACTCATAGGTCAGTGGAATGTAAACCGCGTCCTCATGCAGATGGGTCAGAACGTAGGTGTAAAGCTCCTGGCGTCTGTCCTCGTCGGTGGTGATCAGGATCTCGGTGATGGCTTCGTCAATCTCGGCTTTATCATCCAGGCCAAGCTGGGCTGCATAGTCACCGTATACCGGCGCGCGCATCGCTGCCAGAGAGGACTGCGGGTCGTACGGGGTTCCCCAGCAGATGTTGAATACCATATCGAAATTACCGGCCTTCATGTTATCGCGGTAGGACTGCTCCTCCTCGCCGTGGATGTTTAAGGCAACACCGATGGTCTGATACTCACTCTGCAGATACTCGGCAATGGATTTCTCGGTAACGCTGTCACTGTTGTAAAGCAGGTCAATGTTTAACTGCTTTCCGTCTTTCTCGCGGACATTGCCGGAGCCCATCTTCCAGCCTGCGTCATCCAGGATCTGGCCGGCCAGCTCTAAGTCGTAGGCAAACGGCTCCAGATCAATGTTGCAGTACGGGATGGTTTTTGCGAACAGGGTGTCAGCCGGTTTCTCCAGTCCGTAGAAGATACCGTCAGAGATATTCTGCTTGTTGGTAGCATGCTGAAGCGCAATGCGCACATCCTTCTCGGAGAGAATATCGGAGGAGGTATTCAGAACGATCTGTCTGGTAGAGGTCGGATCAGAAAGCTCTACGGTGAACTTATCGCTGTCTAAGTACTGGTTGATGGCATCGGCATCGATCATGTTCTTTCCGAAGATCATATCAATTTCGCCCTTTTCCAGAGCCAGGATACGGGTCTGGTTATCCGGGATGACCTTAACGGTGATGGTCTTGATGGCCGGCTGTTCACCCCAGTAGTTCGGGTTTGCCTTGAAGATGGCATACTCATCGGTGACAAACTCATCCAGCACATATGGGCCGGTTCCGATGTAAGCCTCTACGCCATCCTTGGTGCTGCCGTCTTTCATGGCTTTCGGGGAGATCATGGCAAACGGTCTGGTAACACCAAGCTCGGTTAAGAGCGGGTAGTACGGCTCAGACAGCTCGATGACAAAGGTGTTCTCATCCGGAGCGTCAACGCCGACCAGCAGGTGCATCATCTCCAGCCAGGTGTGGCGGTCCTTGTTTTCCAGAATTGCGTCAAAGTTGGCCTTGATAGCGTAGGCATCACATTTCTCACCGTCAGAGAACAGCACGCCCGGGCGGATGTGGAAGGTGTAGACCTTACCGTCCTCGCTGACATCCCAGCTCTCAGCAAGACAGCCCTCAAAGCCATCTGCGGTGATGTTGACAAGACCCTCGTACAGCATTTCCTGCGCGTACATCTCGCCGGCATATAAATGCGGGTTTAAATCGCGGATATCGCGGTAGTTTACAAAGATCAGATCTTCTTTCGTATTTTCAGAAGAAGTGGTGGTTTCTGCAGCAGCGGAATCTGCGGCAGCAGTAGATGCAGAGTCAGAGGCGGATGAACCGCAGCCGCTTAATACGGCGGTGCCTAAGAGACCTGCAAGAAGCAGTGTGCCCCATCTTTTTTTCATAATCAGTGTCCTCCTGTTGTAAAAGCTTGTTATCGTTTCTGTCCACACATCCGGTGCGAACGATGAAAGTATAACATGGGTTAGCAGGAGCTTACTACTGATGAATTTGGAGGGGCTTAGTTATTCCAAAATGTTATAACAAGGGCAAAATTCTTATAAAATTGCCTGAAAATGACGGATAAACCACTCAGCGGCAGTGCTTAATTTTGCGTCATCCGGGCAGATGTAGCCGATGAGAAGAAAGGGCTCACAGTTGTTGATCTGCAGCTGGCGGACATCGTACTGGCGGTACTGGTCATAGAGAAAATTGATGCCCAGGCTGCAGATATCGGTATTCATCAGCAGGTTGATGGTCAGGTGGTCACTGTTGGTGTAGACGGAATAATGGAGCTGTTCTGTACTGATGGCGCCCAGGCTTACATGGCTTAAATGGTGTTCCACGGAGAAAAAATCCCGCACGCCCCGGACGAAGGAGAGAGAGGAAAGATCCTGAAAGTCAATGCTTTCATCGTGGTAGCGCGGATGATTCGGGCCGACATAAACACAGGCTTCTTTCATATCCAGAGGAATGAATTTCAGCTTTTTGTGGGACAGAATATGCTGGAACTGGTGCAGCTGTTTTTCTGCGATATAGACAACCCCGATCTCGGAAAGTCCCTGGGCAACCCGGTTGCAGATCTCTTCCACGGTGCCTTCTAAGTGTTCTACGATGTAGGAGTCGCCCATTTCCTGATAGAAGTCGGTCAGCAGGCGGGAAATCATGTTGCTGGGATAGGTGGCGAGGCTGAATTTCTTGCCCTGGTTCCGGTCAGTCAGGGAATCGATCAGGCTGACATTGTGGAGAATATTCTGGGCATATTCCCGGACTGTTTCACCATAGGGAGTGATGCGGATACCGCGGCTGCTGCGCTCAAAAAGCGGGCGGCCCAACTCCTTTTCCAGGGAACTGATTACCTTGCTGACATTGGGTTGTGTGGTGTAAAGGCATTCGGCAGCCTGGTTAAAGCTGCCTTTTTCGCAGGTGATCATAAAATATTCCAGCTGACGTAATTCCATAGTATCCGGTTCCTCCTGAATAAAGTGCCTGCTTCCGTTCAAAGGACATTCCTGATATGCACACGGTAAGCGTTTGCTAACCACTATAACAGAAAAAAAGAAGGGAGACAACCGGTGAATTCGGAAGTCTCCCTCGAAAAGCCGTTATTGAGAAAAAATATCAGTTATTCCGGACGGGAATAGCAACATAAGCAATTTTTCCGCCGCAGATGGTGTATTTTACTTTTCCGTAAAGCTCCTCACCGATGAACGGAGAGTTGGTGGCTTTGGATTTGAATTCCTTTACGGTCCATTTTTCGTTTGGATCGAAGAGTACCAGATCGGCATCTGCACCAGTGCTTAAATGGCCCTTGTTTCCCTCCAGGTGATAGAGGATGGCCGGGTTCAGGCTCATCTTTTCCATGAGCTGCGGCATGGTCAGGACATCTTCCCGGACTAGGTTGGTGACACCAAGAGCCAGTGCGGTTTCCAGGCCGATGATGCCGCTCGGTGCTTCGGTAAGCGGTTTTGCCTTCTCCTCTGCGCTGTGCGGTGCGTGGTCGGTGGCAATGATGTCGATGACGCCTTCCTTTAAGCCGCGGAGAATCTCCTGTTTATCCTCAAGCGTGCGAAGCGGCGGGTTCATTTTCGCCAGGGTGCCGTGTTTTAAGACTGCGGTCTCATCCAGACTGAAATGGTGCGGGGTAACTTCTGCCATGACATGAGCGCCAAGCTGCTTGGCCAGTTCTACCATGCGGACGGAGTGCCCGGAGCTGATATGCTGGATATCGATGAGGGCGCCGGTGTGCAGGGCCAGCATGCAGTCGCGGGCTACCAGAACATCCTCTGCGGCAGCCGGAGAGCCGCCAATGCCGAAGTGCTCGGACACGGCACCGCGGTTGATGCCGTTATTGGTGATAAGCGTCGGATCTTCTTCGTGGAAGCTTAACGGTACGTTTAAGCGGACAGCCTCCTCCATGGCTTTCTTTACCAGAGCACTGTCCTTTAACGGAATACCGTCATCGGTGAAGCCTGCAGCGCCGTGGGCCTTCAACAGTTCCATGTCGGTGAGAACCTCGCCCTTCATGCCGATCGTGATATTGGCAGCGCTTAAGACGTTGATCGGAGTCTTTTGGCCTTCTGCCAGCACATATTCGAGGGTTTCCACGTTATCAACCGGCGGTTTGGTGTTGGCCATGCAGACCACGGTGGTGAATCCGCCTGCGGCAGCGGCAGCGGCACCGGTATGAATATCTTCCTTATAGGTAAGTCCCGGATCACGGAAGTGCACGTGAACATCAATGAATCCCGGAGCCACCACAAGACCGGTGGCGTCGATCACCCGGGCATCCGGGTGTTTTTCTTTTAAATCATTTCCAATCTCCAGGATCTTTTTGTCGTCTGTGACCAGATCCATGACCTGGTCCAGTCCTGATTTCGGGTCGATGACCCGTCCATTCTGAAGTAACAGCATAATGATTCCTCCTGTATCTTATCTGTAAAATATTATTGTTTTTGGTGGAGCCTCTGATTGCCGATCTGAAATACCGTCTGCGGAATTTCAAAAACGAACACGATCCCAAGTACAATGGCAACTGCCATTTTGACGGCATCAAAACCGGTCTGGACAGCCAGGTAAAGCTGATCTGTGACCGTGTAGTAGGCTGCCCGGTAGATTCCTGCACCCGGCACCAGCGGGATGATGCCGGAAATCAGAAAGATGGTGACCGGGCACCGCTTCCGCACCGCAAACCATCGTGACATGAGGATCACAATGACCGTGGTGGCGAAGGTGGCAATAGAGACAGAGCTGTAGGGCAGCAGAAGCAGGTAGGCAAGCCAGCTCACGCCGCCAATGAGGGCACAGCTGGGATAATAGCGGGCCGGAACGCCAAACAGCAGGGAAAATCCTATGGTGGCCATGGCGGCCGCACAGGTCTGAATCAGTAGGTGCAGCATGAAGAACCTCTCTTTCCTATTATTTATTATGGAAGCAGCGGAGCCCCGGCTATATTTCTGTACAGCGCAAGCACCACGCCGACACCGATGGCAATGCAGAAAAAGCTTATGACGGCATCGAGCATTCGGACAGAGCCGGAAATGTAATCACTGTCGACCATGTCGCGGATAGCGTTGGTGAAGGCAACTCCGGGAACCATGAGGATAATGCCGCCGATGATCATGGCATCAAAATTTTCTCCGGGGCCGAAGCGGTAACAGAGGATGCAAAGAAAGGTGATCCAGGCACTGCCGAGAATGGTGCGCACGATTCGTCCCAAATGCGGATTGCCGAGATACACGGCGTAGGCCTGATACAGGCTTCCGACAACAATGGAACATAAAAAATCCCATGGCGAGCCGCCGAACATGATGTCAAAGCAGGCACCGGCGAGACCGGCCACGGCAATCTGCAAAGCAGCGGGAAAGCCCGGATGCTCCTCGATGCGGGTCAGCTCTCTGCGTACATTCTCCGGGGAAAGTCCTTCTTCCTCAATGCGTCTTGACAGCTGGTTTACCTCTGCTACTCTGCGCAGGTTGGTATTGTTGACAGGCACCTGCAAAACCTTGGCAAACAGGGGTTCCGTCTCATCTCCGCAGCTTAGAAAAATACCGTTACTCAGCACGAAAATATGGACAGAATGAAGTCCGTAGGCGCGGCAGATATGCATGATGGTATCTTCCACGCGAAAGATTTCCGCTCCGTTTTCCAGCTGGATCTGCCCGGCCTTCATGGCGAGGAGCAGGATTTCCTGCTGTGCATGGGCTTTTGTGACTGTGGATATCATGTTGTCTCTCCGCCTGATCGGTTATCCGGAAAAGCCGGAAAGCAAAAACGCTGCCCGTCTTTGCGGATATCTGCCACGCGATCCCGGTATTCTGCGCTGCAGTCCAGCTTTTTCAGTGCCGGAATGACGCTGAAATCTTCCCAGAAGTGCATGGGGAAGACCATTTCGGCGCCGACCGTCCTCATGAAATCATCCAGTCCCAGGTAAAACAGATCCTCCTGGCGTCCATCTAACGGAACCATGGCAACATCCGGGTGGAAACCGGAAGCTTTGATCTTTTCCAGCTCGCGGCGGTAGTTGGTGCTCATGTTGTTATTCCATGCCAGCTCTTCGCCGTTCCAGCGCCAGTTGTTTAAGTCGCCGGCATGATAGATGGTATAACCGCCGGTTTCTACCATGAAGGCCACGCCCTCATCCGTAGATTTGAAGGCTGTTACGCGAAGCCCGCCGCCTTCCTTCCATTCCAGAACCTTTCCCGGATCCATGAACCAGGCGAGTCCGTGCAGGTGATCCGGCACCTTGTTCTGCCAGATGTCATCGGAAAGGATAAAACGGATGCGGGGGTGAGTGGCTGCCAGATCAAAGATCTTCGGACTGAAGTGGTCTTCGTGGCGGTGGCTCACAAACACAAACAGGTCTTTGGCGGGATCCAGTGGCGGAAGTGCGCCTTCTACAAAATCAAAGAGCAGCAGCGCCTGCTCCGTCTCCAGAAGATAACCGCTGTGGTGGATATACGTGATCGTCATAACGGGAGTCCCTCACTTTCTTTTCATTCATAGTATGTCCATCATAGCACAAAAGGCTTCCGAATCACAGAGTAAGTGCCTGGATTTGGGAGCCTTTTTGTGTTGCGCATGTAAAATATTGAAGATAGACCGAAAACGCGGTAAGATGAGAATAGATTTATAATGCTGACGAAAGGAAAAAAGGTGATTATGAAATACGATTTTACTTCGATTCTGGATCGCAACGGAAAAGATGCGATTGCAGTAGAGCACATTCCGATTCCGGGCGCACAGGTGAAGGAAGGCTTTGACCGAATCCCCGATGTGGGTAGCTGACATGAATTTCCCGACCGTACCAACGGTTGTGGAGACCATGATGGAGCGTGTGCAGCATCCGGCCTATGGATATTTTGATCCATCGGAAGAATATTATGCTTCCATTATCCGGTGGCAGGAGAAGCGCAACGGTGTGACCGGACTCAAGCCGGAGCACATCGGCTATGAAAATGGCGTGCTGGGCGGTGTGATCAGCGCCCTGAATGTGATGTGTTCCAAAGGGGACAACGTACTGCTTCATTCCCCGACTTATATCGGCTTTACCATGAGTCTGGAAAACAACGGATATCATATTGTACATTCTCCGCTGATAAAGGATGAAAACGGAGTCTGGCGCATGGATTTTGAGGATATGGAGAAGAAAATCGTGAAAAACCGCATTCACGCAGCCGTGTTCTGTTCTCCGCACAACCCGTGCGGCCGCGTGTGGGAGCGCTGGGAGATTGAGAAGGCCATGGAGCTTTATAAAAAGTATGATGTCTTTGTAATCTCAGATGAGATCTGGTCTGATCTGATTCTGGAAGGACACAAACACATTCCAACTCAGTCTGTGAGTGAGGATGCCAGAAACCGCACGGTGGCTATGTACGCGCCATCCAAAACCTTCAACCTGGCAGGACTTGTGGGAAGCTACCATATTATTTACAACACCTGGTTGAGGGAGCGCGTTCTGAAAGAGTCTTCCTTATCTCATTATAATGCAATGAATGTGCTTTCCATGCACGCGCTGGTTGGAGCGTACAAACCGGAGGGCTATGAGTGGCTGGATGAGCTGCGCCAGGTGCTGACCGGTAATGTAGAATTTGCCTGCAGATATATTCAGGATCATTTTGAAGGTATCGAGGTATCAAAGCCGGAAGGAACCTACATGCTGCTTCTGGACTGCACAAAGTGGTGTGAGAAGCATGGGAAGACGATTGATGAGCTGCAGAGAGCCGGTGTGGAGGTTGGAGTCATCTGGCAGGACGGCAGACCCTTCCATGGTCCGTGCCATATCCGCATGAATCTGGCGCTGCCATTCAGCCGGGTGCAGGAGGCATTCGAACGGTTGGACCGCTACGTATTTCATGCAAAATAGCAATTTAAGAATAATCACAAAAGGTCCGAAGCAGGCCGGGGTGGTATCCCGCTGCGCAAAATATAAGTGCTGTGTTCGGACGATGTGGCTGACAGCCGTTTGCGGATAGTCGGACTGATCGTCCGCCTCCCGAAAACGTCAGTCGCCACATAGCCGGACACATTGCACTTATATTTATGCTACGCAGGATACCACCCCGGCCTGCTTCTGCTTTCCTGCTATTCTACGGTAATAAAAAACACAGCCAGAATGGTACTGGTAAAAGCTGGAAATCATGGCTTTTATCAGTACCGTTCTGGCTGATTTTATTTCTCTCGTAGCGGGGCCAATACAGCAGAAGCCGGTTATCCCGGCATCGGACCTATATTGGTATTGCTCTTAAATTTTTATAAAATTGAAAAAAAGAGTTGACGAAATGAGAAACATCTGCTATATTAATATCAGTAACAATTACTAATATTAATCAAGAACAACAAGTTAGAATATCACACATCAAATAAGAAAAGGAGATCTGAGTTATGAAGAAATGGGTTTGTACTGTATGCGGTTATGTTTATGAGGGTGAGGCTGCTCCGGAGTTCTGCCCGGTTTGTAAGGCACCGGCTTCCAAGTTCAAAGAGCAGGAGGGCGAGATGACCTGGGCTGCTGAGCATGTCGTAGGTGTTGCACAGGGCGTGAGCGAGGATATCCTGGCAGACCTTCGCGCAAACTTCGAGGGTGAGTGCTCTGAGGTTGGTATGTATCTGGCTATGGCAAGAGTTGCTCACAGAGAGGGCTATCCGGAGATTGGTCTTTACTGGGAGAAGGCAGCTTACGAAGAGGCAGAGCACGCTGCAAAGTTTGCAGAGCTGTTAGGTGAGGTCGTAACCGATTCCACCAAGAAAAACCTGGAGATGAGAGTAGCTGCAGAGCACGGCGCAACCGAGGGCAAGTTCGACCTGGCTAAGCGTGCGAAAGCTGCAAACCTTGACGCGATCCATGACACCGTTCATGAGATGGCAAAAGACGAGGCTCGTCATGGCAAAGCATTTGAGGGTCTGTTAAAGAGATACTTTGGTTAAAAATAAGAGATAAAAATAAGAAGGGCCGCTGTTTGTACAGTGGTCCTTCTTGTTTTGAAAATTTCAGTGCTTATCCTTTGGAAATTTTTGCTGAAATTCGTTTTCGGTTTCTTTCATCAGAAGTTTTTCCTCCTGAAGCTCTTCTTGTCCTTTTTTTACCAGATTCTTTTCTGCCTGAAGTTCTTTCCGTTCTTTCTTTTCCAAAACTTCCAGATCTTCTTCCTCCTCAATTAGCATCAGAAGGAAGCAGAGAATCAGAATTCCGCAGGAAATCCATATGGTGCGGTAGGAAAAATACGTGGTCAGGTGACCGCCGCAGGCTGCGCCAATGGCAAAGGAGGTGATAGCAGTCAGATAGATGGCTGCGGTTTTTCCTTCTTCTTTCTTTTTCCCGGTTATAAACCGGTAGAGATGATCCATACCACTTCGCAGATTGCCGATACACATGGTGCTGGCATAGGCGCTGCCGCTGACCGTGCGGAAGGACTGCACCTGCATGGCACAGGCAAAGGAGGTAAGCGCGTTTGCCAGCCAGTTTACCTGTGGCGGCAGAAAACCGACCACAAAGAGCAGCAGGATTTCCATGACCAGAACCAGATGACGCCAGTGGATCTTTCCGGTGTGGCGGCATTTGCTGCGAATAAAGCAGGCAGTAAGAACGCCAAGCGCAAAACAGAATACCGGGAGAAAATACCGGATGGAATCACGCAAGTCCTCTGAGATCAGATAGCAGCCCATCAGAACAATATTTCCGGTCTGTGCGTTTGCAAAAACATGGTCGCGTAAAAAATAAGAACAGGCATCCTGGGTTCCGCCGGACAGATTCAGCAGAATCATGATGATCAGTGAGTCAGACATTTGATACCCGTGCTTTCGGTTCATGAGCATTCCTTCTTTCCCTTTCCGTTTCATGTTTTACCACTTATTCTGGATAAAATCAATCCACTTTTGCCGGTTTTTTGTTTCACAGGAAATATAGTATCCGTCAATTGACAAAATCAGATTTATGAGTGTATAGTAAAGCTCAGCAAATTTACAGTGGTGACGCTAAAGAAAAACTGCGGAAATTTGTAATTTATGAAAAAAGCAGAGGTAGACATCTATGGAAAATCTGATATTCAGCCTGAATGCCACGATTCCTATCTTTTTGATGAGGTGCTGGGCGTGTTTTTCAGGAAAACAGGGCTTTTGAAGGAAAATATGATCAATGGTCTGAACCAGTTTGTGTTTAAGGCAACCCTCCCGGTGCTTCTGTTCGGCGACCTGGCAAAGCAGGATTTTGCCCAGGCATGGAATGGAAAATTTGTGGCGTTCTGCTTTGTGGTGACACTGGTGAGCATTTCTCTTGTAGCGCTGATGTCCATGGCGCTGAAAGACAAATCCCAGCGCGGGGAATTCATTCAGGGTGCATACCGCAGCAGTGCGGCGATCCTTGGCATTGCGTTTATCACGAATATCTATGGCAATTCCGGCATGGCACCGCTGATGATCATTGGCAGTGTGCCGCTTTATAACATTATGGCAGTTGTCGTTCTTTCCTTCACAAAACCGGGACAGAATGGGATGAGTCCGGAACTGATCAAAAAGACCTTAAAGGGAATTGCGACCAATCCGATCATTCTGGGAATTCTGGCAGGTGCATTGTGGTCAGTTTTACGGCTTCCGATGCCAACAATCCTGACAAAGACGGTTTCCAGTCTTGGCGGTCTGACAACACCTCTCGGACTGATGGCAATGGGCGCTGCCTTTAACTGGAGCGAAGCGAAATCCGGTATGGGGCCGGCATTCGCGGCAAGCTTCATGAAGCTGATCGGTCTGTGTACGCTCTTTCTTCCGGTGGCGGTGCTTCTGGGCTTTCGCGAGGCAGAGCTGATCGCAATTTTGGTCATGCTGGGTTCCAGCACCACCGTCAGCAGCTACGTTATGGCCCGGAATATGGGACACAGCGGTGTTTTAAGCTCCAGCATTGTGGCAATCACCACACTGGGAAGCGCGTTTTCCCTGACATTCTGGCTGTATGTGTTAAAGACTCTGGCACTGATCTAAACGGATCAGGCATGAATTAGTTGCTTATAAATAACTAAAACATAATTGATTAAAACAAAACCCCCCGGGGCGCAGCTTCTACACTGCGTTCCGGGGGGTTTATCGTCTTTACTTATCAATATTTACTTGGACTTAACTTCCTTCCATGCCTCATTATAAAGCTCATCCACATCATCGCCCAGGTACTTTAATACCTCGGCATTCTTGATGGAGTCGATGTCCGGGAAAACTGCCTTGTTGTTCTGCATGTCCTCATCTAACAGCTCAAATGTGCCCTTGTTCGGGGTGGAGTAGGTGATGTACTCAAAGTTCTTCTTTGCGATGTCCGGTCTGCACAGGAAGTTGATCCACTTCTCAGCATTCTCTTTGTTTTTCGCATTTTTCGGGATGACCCAGCAGTCGATGAACAGGTCGGTGCCCTCTTCTGGGATCACATATTCCAGGTTGTCGGTGCCGTCCTCGCCCTGAATGTAGAGCATCTCGCCGGAGTAGATGATGCCGACAGCGGCCTCGCCGCCGATCATCTTGTCACGAACCTGGTCTACCACATAAGCCTGGACCAGTGGCTTCTGGTCGATCAGATCCTGCTTGGCCTTGTTGATCTCATCCGGGTTGGTGCTGTTTAAGGAGTAGCCGTTTTTCTTTAGACCGGTCATGAAGGCGCTGCGGATGCTGTCCTGCATGAGGATCTCGCCGCTTAAGCGCTCATCCCACAGGTCTGCCCATTTGGTCGGTGCCGGAACGCCAAGCTCCTGCAGGCGCTCCTTGTTGTAGAGGATGCCGATGGTGCCCCAGGTGTACGGAACAGCGTACTTATTTTCCGGATCGAAGGACTTGGAAAGCTCCATGTAAAGCGGATCAATCTGGTCGATGTTCGGTACATTATCAAAGTTGATCTCGGCCAGAAGGTCATGCTCGCGCATTTTCTGGATCATGAAATCAGACGGACATACCGCATCGTAGGCAATGCCGCCGGCCTCGATGACCGGATACATCTCCTCGTTGGTCTCGAACAGGTCATAGACAACCTTGATTCCGGTCTCTTCTTCGAACTCATCAATGACGGATTCATCAATGTACTCGCCCCAGTTGTAAACGTAGAGCTCGCCGGCGTCACCGGATGCGGCAGAATCACCGGAGTTACCGGAAACAGAGCTGTCAGACGCAGAAGCGCCGCAGCCGGTTACAGCAAGTGCCGCTGCGGACAGTGCCGCAGCAGATACGATCCATCTTTTTTTCATTTTCTCAATCTCCTCTTGTATTGTGTAATATGTCTGAATTTTATTTAGTTTGCTTTGACTTCTTTCCAAAGCTCATTGTAAATAGCATCGGTGTCATCACCCAGGTACTGATAAACCTCAGAATCCTTCAGGGAATCGATATCCGGGAAGACAGCCTTGTTGTTTTGCATGTCTTCATCCAGCAGCTCGAATGCGCCCTTGTTCGGAGTCGGGTAGGTGATGTACTCAAAGTTCGCCTTTGCGATTTCCGGACGGCACATAAAGTCAATCCATTTTTCTGCATTTTCTTTGTTTTTCGCGTTTTTCGGAATGACCCAGGAATCCAGCCACAGGTTGGTTCCCTCTTCCGGAATCACGTATTCCAGATCATAGTCCAGTCCAAGGCTTACGGCCTCATCCTGGATATACAGCATTTCGCCGGAATAGATGACACCGACAGCAGCCTCGCCGCCGATCATTTTATCTCTTACCTGGTCGATCACGTAAGCCTGGACAAGCGGTTTCTGGTCTATCAGCTCCTGCTTTGCCTGCTCAAGCTCGTCCTTGCTTTCGCTGTTCATGGAGTAGCCGTCTTTCTTTAAAGCAACCATGAAGGCGTCGCGGACGCTGTCCTGCATGAGGATCTCGCCGCTTAAGCGCTCATCCCACAGGTCTGCCCATTTGGTCGGTGCCGGAACACCAAGCTCGTCTAACAGTTTGGTATTGTACAGGATACCGACCGTTCCCCAGCAGTAAGGAACAGAGTATTTGTTTTCCGGGTCAAAGGCCTGGGACATTTCCATGTAAGCCGGATCAATCTGGTCAATGTTCGGAATGTTGTCGAAGTTTAACTCAGCCAGCAGGTCGTTTTCACGCATTTTCTGGATCATATAATCGGACGGACATACGACATCGTAGTTGACAGCACCGGCCTCGATGACCGGATACATCTCCTCGTTGGTCTCAAACAGGTCGTAAACAACGGTAATGCCGGTCTCCTCCTCAAACTGGGAAATGACATCCTCGTCAATATACTCGCCCCAGTTGTAAACATACAGTTCGCCGCCATCCGCACTGCCGGAAGCAGCGGAATCCGTGCCGGAGGCTCCGGCGTTTCCGGACGCACCGCAGCCGGACAGAAGGGCGGAAGCGGCAGTAAGGCCTGCTATGGAAATTGCAAATACTCTCCTTTTTCATAGTCATCTCCTCTTGCTCATGGTTATGGTAATATTAAGCCTCCTGCTTTTTCTTCGGAGCAAAATTGCTGATCAGAAGCAGGGCCAGGACAGCCACGAAGATCACGGTGGACAGGGCGTACATGGACGGCTTGATGCCGCGGCGCACCTCACTGTAGATCAGGGTGGACAGGGTGTTGATGCCGGCGCCTCTGGTAAAGTGGGTAATGATGAAATCATCCAGGGACATGGTGAAGGCCAGCAGAAAGCCGGAAAGCACGCCCGGTAAAATGTCCGGGAACACCACCTTAAAGAAGGCGCGGAGCGGGCTTGCGCCCAGATCCAGCGCTGCCTCGTAGGTGAAGCGGTTGGTCTGCTTTAATTTTGGCATGACGCTCAGGATCACATAGGGAATATTGAAGGTGATATGGGCGATCAGCACGGTTTTAAAGCCAAGGGATACGCCGAAGGCGATGAAGGCCAGCATCAGGGAGATGCCGGTCACGATATCGGCATTTAACATCGGGATATTGGTGATTCCCATGACGATGGTCTGGGGAATCTGTTTCATGCTGCTGATGGCAATGGAAGCCGCAGTGCCGATGATGGTGGCGATCAGTGCGGATAAAAATGCGATCAGCAGGGTGTTCTGCAAAGCGGCCATGATGTTGCGGCTGGCAAACATCTGGGTGTACCACTGCAGCGTGAACCCGCCCCACTGGGTACGGGATTTGGAACTGTTAAAGGATAACACCACCATGGTGGCAATCGGCGCGTATAAAAACAGCATGATGAGCACCAGGTAGAAATCCTGCAGGAACCGTCTGAAATTCTGTCGGATCTTATTCATTAGAATGTACTCCCTTCGCCGTTTTTATCGTATTTTGCGATCAGCGCCATGCTGATCAGGATGAAGACCATAAGAACCAGGGAGAGGCCGGAGCCTAAGTTCCAGTTGCTGCCCTTGGTGAATTCCTGCTCAATGACATTGCCGATCAGGAGGATCTTGCTGCCGCCCAGTAAGTTGGAGATTACGAAGGTGGTCAGGGATGGTACAAATACCATGGTAATGCCGCTGATGATGCCCGGCACACTAAGCGGGAACCACACCCACAGTAAGGTCTGAGTGAAGCTTGCGCCCAGGTCTCTTGCCGCGTTGATGGTGTTGTCATCGATCTTGCACAGTACGTTATAAATAGGAAGCACCATGAAGGGCAGGAAGTTGTAAACCATGCCCAGGATGATGGCTCCCGGGGTGTTGATGAGGTTCTGGTTCGGCAGGTGCAGGGCAGTTAAGATGCCGTTGATAACGCCGCTTTTTTCCAGAAGGGTCTGCCATGCCAGGGTGCGCAGCAGAAAGTTCATCCACATCGGAAGGATGAAGATGAAAACAATGAAGCTGCCCTGGCCGATGCCGCGGTTACGAAGGATCATGGCCAGTGGGTAGGCTAAAAGCAGGCAGATGACGGTGCTCACCAGGGAAAGTCCCAGGGAAAGCCACAGGGCTTTCACATGCTCCGGGGTGGAGATTGAGAGCACGTTTGCCAGGGTAAAGGCCCCGGACTTATCCGTCAGTCCGTAATAGACGATCAGAAGCAGCGGAATGACGATGAAACCAACCATCCAGACCAGGTACGGTCCAGCTAACCATTTCTTATTCATTGACTCCCACAGCCTCCTCATCCTCTGATGCCGGTTTGTTCATGATCTGGATATCGAACGGATCCACCTTGATGCCGACCTGTTTTCCTACCGGGCACATATCGGTGCTGTGGACCAGCCATTCGAAGCCGTCCGGAGTGGTAACCTCCATTTCGTAGTGAACGCCCTTGAAAATCAGATGCGTGCAGGTGCCCACCAGAGTGCCCTCGGACGGGTCAACCAGATCAATGTCCTCCGGGCGGATCACTACGTCAACCGGCTTATTGTTGCCAAAGCCCTTGTCCACGCAGGCGAATCTGGCACCGAAGATTTCCACCAGCTCATCGCGGAGCATGATGCCCGGAACGATGTTGCTCTCGCCGATGAAGTCTGCCACAAAGGCGTTTTCCGGCTCGTTGTAAATCTGCTCCGGAGTGCCCATCTGCTGGATATAGCCCTGGTTCATGACGACGATGGTGTCAGACATGGTCAGTGCCTCTTCCTGGTCGTGGGTAACGTAGATGAAGGTGATGCCCAGCTCGTTCTTTAAGCGGATCAGCTCATACTGCATGTCCTGGCGCAGCTTTAAGTCCAGGGCGCCTAACGGCTCGTCCAAGAGCAACAGGCGCGGCTCGTTTACGATGGCGCGGGCAATGGCGATACGCTGCTGCTGGCCGCCGCTTAAGGAATCTACGGTACGCTTCTCGTAGCCGTCCAGGTTTACCAGTTTCAGTGCGTATTTGATCTTATCATCAATGTAGGCCTTGGATTTTCCCTTGATCTTTAAGCCGAAGGCAATGTTTTCCGCAATGTTCATGTGGGTAAACAGGGCATATTTCTGGAATACCGTGTTTAACTGGCGCTTGTTCGGCGGCAGCTTGCTGATGTCAGCGCCGTCGAAGATGACCTTTCCGGTGTCGGCGGTCTCAAAGCCGCCGATGATGCGCAGGGTTGTGGTTTTGCCGCAGCCGCTGGGGCCAAGTAAGGTCACAAAAGAATTTTCCTTTACGGAAAGGTTAAGGTCATCTAAGACCATGGTGTTGTCGAAGCTTTTTGAAATATTGACCAGATCAATCAGGGGCTGTGCCATCGCAGTATTCCTCCTAAAGTAAGTTTATAAAATCACATGTGATATTCGTGCCGGTTTTCAAAGTTTTGTATGCTGCAGCCTGGCAGTGTGCGGGCTGCATGCCGGATGGTTTAGAAGCTGGGCGGCGTGCTGACCCAGATCAGCGATGCGCCGTGACGGCTTGTGAGATAATGCTTTTTGTCCGGGGTAAAGTAGAAGGACTCGCCCTTCTTGGCCCGGTAGGTTTTGCTTCCGATGTGGATGCTGATGCTGCCCTGCAGGACATAGCCGAACTCTTCGCCCTCATGTGGGTTGTCCGGGTAAGTGCTGCCGCCGGCTTCCAGCGTGATGAGGATTGGCTCCATCATGTTTTTCTGCGCGTTCGGGATGATCCAGCGGATCTCATTTTTCAGCTCCGCACGTATTTTTCAAAATAGTCAGCCTTTCCGAATACGACCTGCTCCTCCGGTGTTTCATTAAAAAACTCACCGAGGGTGGTGCCGAGGCACTGCAGGATGTCGGTGAGCGTCGCGATAGAGGGAGAGGTCAGGTTGCGTTCCAGCTGGGATATGAATCCCTTGGAAAGCTCTGCCCGGTCCGCAAGCTCCTCCTGTGTCAGACCCTTCAGGGTCCGTATCTCCTTCAGCTTTGATCCGATATCCATAACAGTCCTCCATGATGATACTATCCGAAAAGTTTAGAAATATTAAATGAATGTAAAATGCACTTCAAAGTTTAGTTTTAGTAAACACAAAGCAAACTCAATTATACTGAAAAATATCTGTATGTCAATAGATTCAGAATAGATTTTTTTGAGAATCTGTGGTATGCTGAATATTAGTTTCTGGTTTGCCTGTTTTTAGCGCGGACCGGGTGAAAATTCTGAATTTCAACAGAAAATTTAAGCAATGTAACAGGAGGAAGGACGATGGCTTCAGAAGGAAAGTATATGGCGTATGTCGGTTCCTATTCATATAATGGCAAGGCCAAGGGAATCACCGTTTATGATGTAGATGTGGAAAAGGGAACATTCAAGGAGCGCTGTGAGGTGGAAGTGGACAACTCCTCCTATGTCACAGCATCCAATGATAACCGGACTCTGTATTCTGTAGCGGATGAGGGTGTTGTTGCATTCCGGATTCTGGAGAACGGAAGCCTGTCCCGCTTAAACAGCGCGAAGACCAAAGGCATGAGAGCCTGCCACCTTTCCATGGATAAAGAAGACCGTTATGTATTCGTATCCGGCTTCCATGACGGAAAGGCAACCGTGCTGCGTTTAAGAAAAGACGGCGGTGTTGGCGAGATCGTGGACGGTGTGTTCCACAAGGGTCTCGGCAGTGTGGCAGAGCGTAATTTCCGTCCGCATGTTACCTGCTGCAGACGTACGCCGGACAACAAGTATGTCATGATCGTGGATTCCGGACTGGATCAGGTCAAGATCTACCGTTTCAGCGAAAAGGACGAGCATCTGGTCCAGGTAGACACCATTCCGTGTGAGATGGAGTCTGCGCCGCGCAATCTGCGTTTCAGCTCGGATGGCAAATTCTTCTATTTAATGTATGAGCAGAAGAATGTAATTGATGTATTTACCTATGAGACCGGTGACCGTGTGCCGGAGATTGAAAAGATCCAGACTATTTCTACCATGGGCGAGAAGCACAGTTCCCTGGCAGCTGCATGCTCCTTACGCTTCTCTCCGGATGAGAAGCATATGTTCTGCAGCAATGCGGGAGATGAGAGCGTAGCCGTCTACAGCCGTGATGAGAAAACCGGCCTTCTGGACATGCTGTGCTGTCTGCCGATCAGCGGTGAGTATCCAAAGGATATTTCCGTCTTCCCGGATGATAAGCATTTGGCTGTCATCAACCATGAGAGCAACAGCATTACCTTCTTCAAGGTTGATTATGAGAAAAAACTGCTGATTATGAGCTCCAATGCCATCAAGTGCAATGAGCCAAACAGCTGCATTATTGTGAAAGTAGATGATTAGATTCTGCTGGAGTCCGGGGCTGAAGGAGCTGTCCAGGCCAGAACGCAGACAAATGTGACAAAAAAACGGAGGAAAATATGGCAGGATCCACATATGGAACCATCTTCCGCATTATGACCTTGGGTGAGTCTCACGGGAAGGGCGTCGGTGTCACCATCGACGGCTGCCCGGCGGGACTTCCGCTTTGTGAGGAAGATGTTCAGACTTATTTAAATAGAAGAAAGCCGGGGCAGAGTAAATTTGCCACCGCAAGAAACGAGGGCGATCAGGTGGAAATCCTTTCCGGAGTATTTGAAGGAAAGACCACCGGCACCCCGATTGCCATGATGGTGCGAAACACCGACCAGCGTTCCAGGGATTACAGCGCGATCAAGGATGTGTACCGTCCGGGGCATGCGGATTACTGCTTCGAACAGAAATACGGATTCCGGGATTACCGGGGCGGCGGGCGTTCCTCTGCCCGCGAGACCATTGCCCGGGTGGCAGCGGGAGCGGTAGCCTGCAAGCTGCTGGCACATTACGGCATTACCGTGAATGCTTATGTGAAGAGCATCGGCGAGTTCGAGATTGATCCAAAACGCTTTGACTTATCCGAGCGGGACAACAACAGCCTGAATATGCCGGATAAAGTAGCGGCAGAAGAGACGGCAGAATTTCTGGAGCGCATGATCGCAGCCCAGGATTCCGTGGGCGGTGTGGTAGAGTGCCTGGTAGATGGCATGCCGACCGGCGTTGGTGAGCCGGTCTTTGATAAGCTGGATGCAAGGCTGGCCGGTGCCATCATGTCCATCGGCGCGGTAAAAGGCTTTGAGATCGGAGATGGCTTTGCGGCAGCGAAGGCTCTCGGCTCCCAGAATAATGACGAATTTTATGTCGATGCTTATGGTAAGGTCAATAAAAAGACCAACCACGCAGGCGGTATTTTAGGCGGCATGAGCGATGGCAGCCAGATTGTGCTGCGGGCGGCCTTTAAGCCGACTCCGTCCATTGCGCAGCTGCAGAAAACAGCCAACAATCACGGTGAGAACGTGGAAATCGCCATTAAAGGCCGCCACGATCCGGTGGTAGTGCCGAGAGCCGTCGTTGTGGTAGAGGCTATGACAGCGCTGACCATTGTGGATCTGCTGCTGATGGGCAAAAACGCGAAACTGGACTGAGAATTACGTTTTGCGCTTATTATGAATAATGTACTGGGGAGAGAAAACCAGATAATTGGAATCAACTCAAAATGAAAGGCAGGAAACAGGAAAATTATGAAGAAAATCGCTATGGGAAATGACCACTCCGCAGTGGAGATGAAGGAAGCAATCAAGGCATATGTAGAGCAGAAGGGCTACGAGGTCATCGACTTCGGAACCAATTCCAGCGAAAGCTGTGACTACCCGGCATATGGAGAGAAGGTAGGCCGCGCAGTAGCATCCGGTGAGGCAGATTACGGCATTGCCATCTGTGGAACCGGCATCGGCATCGGTCTGGCAGCAGGCAAGGTAAAGGGCGTTTTAGTCTGCACCTGCAGCGAGCCATACAGCGCAAGAATGTCCCGTAAGCATAACAATACCAACGTCCTCACCTTCGGTGCCCGCGTCGTAGGCGTGGAGATGGCCAAGATGATCGTGGATGAGTGGCTGGATAATGAGTATGAGGGCGGCCGCCACCAGAGAAGAGTGGATATGATCTTCGATATCGAAAACAAATAAAAATTTAAGAGCAATACCAATATAGGTCCGAAGCCGGTAATCCCGGCATACCGCTGCGCAAAATATGGGTATTGTGTTCGGACGATGCAGCTGACAGCTGTTTGCGGATAGTCGGACTCGCCGTCCGCCTCCCTCAAACACCAGTCGCTGCATAGCCGGACACGTATACCCATATTTATGCTCCGCGGAATGCCGGGATAACCGGCTTCTGCTGTATTGGCCCCGCTACGAGAGAAATAAAATCAGCCAGAACGGTACTGATAAAAGCCATGATTTCCTGCTTCGGACCTTTCGTGAATATTCTTAAATTTTCTATATGTGTGTAAGTGCATTTCGTCATTGTGACAAAAAAAGATCGTTAAAAAATTATTATTCTTTCATTTTTGACCATGACTTTTAGTGGTCAACGGGAGTATGATGTTAGCTGAAAGCTATATGCTGTATAATTTCATGCTTATGGTGGAATGGTTAAGGCATACGCTTACCAGATGGACAAGGAGGACAACAATGGATACCGTAATCAAACGGATATCGGAGATTGAGAAAAGCGGCGGTGACGGTCATGGATGATGCTGCCGCAGCGCAAGAAAGCCTTTGCTGCCGAAATGGAAAGAAAAAAACGAGGCAGTTTGATCAGACCGCAGATGAAGAGACTGAAAAAAAGGTGCAGAGTCTTCGCCAGGAGATGGAAAAACGGATGAACGCTGAATTGTCTGAACAGAAGGCGGAAGCGGAACGACAGCTTGCGCAGATGGAAAAGAATTATGAGCTTCATCACGAATCTTATGTGAAGAAGCTGTTTCAGGAACTGGTAAAGGAGTGATCGTATGGGGCTTTTGGCCTACAGCGGGATAACGACAAAAGTGCGGGCTATGGAGAGTCGCCTGCTGAAACCGGAGCAGTTTCGGGAACTGGCAGAGCAGGAAGATGTGCGGAGCGCGGCAGATTACCTGAAAGAACAGCCGGCTTACGCGGAAGTTTTTGATGGCCTGGATGATACAAAGCTGCATCGCGGATATATTGAGCAGATTCTTACCCAGTCGGAATACCAGGATTTTACCAGATTATACCGCTTCTCCAGTATGAAACAGCGAAAATTTCTGGACCTTTATTTTAAGCATTATGAAGTAGAAGTAATCAAAAAGCTTTTGCGGCACATGCTTGGAGGACGGGAGGGCCAGACGGATCTGTCCATGTTTCAGGGATTTTTTTGAAAAGCATTCAGAGCTGGATCTGGAAACACTTTGCAGGGCAAAGAATTTTTCAGAGTTTACGGAGGCACTGGAAGGAACAGTTTATGGAAAACTGTTAAGTCAGATGCAGGAAAAGGGGCAGACGGGATTGTTTGACTGCGAACTGAAACTGGATCTCTTCTACTTCCAGTTGCTGTGGAAGCTGCGGAATAAACTCTTAAGCAAGACGGAGCGGAAAATCCTGGATGATTGTTTTGGAAGCCGTCTGGATCTGTTAAATATCCAGTGGATCTGCCGGGCGCGAAGTTTTTACCGTTTGTCCCAGGCTGAAATTTATGCGCTGCTAATCCCGGTTCATTACCGGCTGCGGGCAGATAAGGTAAAGCTGCTGGTGGAGGCGGAGGATGACGCGAAATTTTTTGCGGTGTTAAGGGAGACGCCCTATGGAAAGCAGGAAGAGCTTCAGACCGGACAAATGCCGGATATTCAGCTTTTGTCGAATCAAATGTTAAACCGGATTTATGGCAGAACCGGGCACCGCTATCCGCATTCTCCGGCGGTACTGGATTCCTATCTGTACCGGAAAGAACTGGAGATGCGAAAGATCGTTACGGCGCTTGAGGGAATCCGGTATGGACTTCCGGCATCGGAAATCATGGGGCTGCTGGCAAAACAGTAGAAATGAAGCAGTGGTTTGACACAGTGAGCGTTAAGCCATTGCAGACAGGAGGAGTTACTTGTGATAGAGAAAATGAAGTTTTTAAGTATCACAGGTCCGAAGGATGATATTGACCGGGTGGTGGAACGGTATCTCTCGAAGTATGAGATCCAGCTGGAAAACGCCCTGTCGGAGCTGAAAACGGTAGTGAATCTGCGGCCGTATCTGGAAATCAATCCTTATAAAGCGGAGCTGCAGACGGCAGCAGCGCTGATGGAGGAGATTCAGGGAGTTGTGGATGTTCATGATGTACAGGAGGGCAAAGCCGCCGGAGCTTCGAAGCGGGCTGAAAGCCAGGAAATGTCGATACGGCAGGCCAACCAGACCGGGCTTTCTGTGGAGGATGCCGTGAACACTATCCACAGTCTGGATGAACAGATTAAAATTCTTCGGACAGAAAAAGACGCACTGGAAACGCAGGTGCATAGCATAGAGGAGTCTATGGACCGGGTAATCCCGTTTGCGGACCTGAACTATGACCTGAAAGACATCATGCATTTTCAGTACATCAAATTCCGGTTCGGGCGCATGACCCACGAATACTACAATAAGTTCATGGATTATGTGTACGATACCATCGATACTGTGGTTCATAAATGTCAGGAAGACGCAGATTATGTGTGGCTGGTGTATTTTGTGCCGGAGCCGCTCTGCGATAAGACCGATGCGATTTACGCGTCCCTGCATTTTGAGCGGTTTTTCCTTCCGGACGAATACGAGGGAACGCCGGTGGATGCTACCCATGAGCTGGAGCATCAGCTTGCGGACCTGGATGAAAAGATGCGGCATGTAGATGAAGAAATCCGCGGCGCACTGGAAGCGCATACAGAGGATCTGCGGGCGGCGTACCAGAAACTGGAGACTTACTCGAAGAACTTCGATGTGCGTAAGCTTGCGGCCTGCACGAAGGACAAGGATCACACCTTTTATATTCTTTGTGGCTGGATGAGTGAGACGGATGCAAAGGCCTTTCGAAAGGAACTGGAACAGGATGACAAGACGTTCTGCTTTGTGGAAGAGGATCATGACAACATCATCAGCAGACCTCCGACCAAATTAAAGAATCCGGGCCTGTTCAGGCCATTTGAAATGTTTATCCGCATGTACGGACTTCCCTCTTATGAGGAAATTGACCCAACTATCATTCTGGGCCTGACGTACGCATTTTTGTTTGGCTTTATGTTCGGTGATGCTGGGCAGGGCCTGTGCCTGATGCTTGGCGGTTACCTGTTATACCGGGCAAAGAAGATGAATCTGGCAGCCATCATTTCCTGCTGTGGTTTCTTCTCCACCATATTTGGTTTCCTCTTCGGCAGCGTATTTGGCTTTGAGAATATCATCAAGCCGCTGTGGCTGCGTCCGAAGACGGCAATGACAAATCTTCCTTTTGTAGGAAACCTGAATACGGTATTTATCGTGGCGATCGCCATGGGCATGGGAATCGTTCTGATGACTATGGTACTCAATGTCATTAACAGTCTGAGAAGCCATGACACAGAAAAAGCATTTTTTGATACCAACGGCATTGCAGGCATCGTATTTTACGGTGCCCTGGCTGTGACCATTATCCTGTATATGAGCGGTCATGTGCTTCCGGCCACCGCAGTTTTAGTCGTGATGTTTGTAATCCCGCTTCTGGTGATCTTCTTTAAGGAGCCGCTTACGGCACTGGCAGAGAAGCACGCGAAGATCATGCCGGAGGAAAAGGGCATGTTCTTTGTGCAGGGTGTGTTTGAACTGTTTGAAGTATGTTTGAGCTACTTTTCCAACACTCTTTCCTTCGTTCGAGTGGGTGCCTTCGCGGTGAGCCACGCGGCCATGATGGAAGTGGTTCTGATGCTGGCCGGTGCCGAGGCGGGAACGCCCAACTGGCTGGTGGTTGTGCTTGGCAACCTGTTTGTGTGCGGCATGGAGGGACTGATCGTGGGCATTCAGGTACTCCGTCTGGAGTATTATGAGCTGTTCAGCCGCTTCTACCGGGGAACCGGACGAGAGTTCAAACCGTATGGAAAACAGAACTGATAGAACGAAAACGCCTGGAAAACGTGAAATGTCCGGGCAGAAAGCAAAAGAAAGATTGTAGAACAAAAAAGGAGAATCCAATCATGACAGTATTAGCAAAAATCACACTGGCAGCAGCCCTGCTTTTAAGCATTGCAGTTCCGTTTGGCGCGTTTGCGGCAGGCGAGAAGACAAAGGGACGTTATAAAACCGCCATCGGCGTGAACGTCTTCCTGTTTATAGCCACTATTGGCGTGGCAGCAGGTCTCATGTTTACCGGTCATGCTTTCGCGGCAGAGGAGACCGCCAAGGCCGTGAACAGCGCGGCTGGCTGGGGCTATCTGGCCGCAGCACTTTCCACCGGCATGAGCTGTCTGGGCGGCGGCATTGCCGTATCCGCGGCAGCATCCGCAGCGCTGGGAGCCATCAGCGAGGACGGCTCCATTCTTGGTAAATCCCTCATCTTCGTAGGTCTTGCCGAAGGTGTCTGCCTGTACGGACTGATCATTTCCTTCATGATCCTTGGTTCCCTGTAAGGTATGAAGATGTATCTCATCAGTGACAACATTGACACCTGGACCGGCATGCGTCTGGCCGGTGTGGAGGGTGCGGTGGTGCACGAAAAAGAGGAACTGAAGGCGGAGCTTGATAAGGTCCTGGCCCGACAAAACCATCGGAATCGTACTGCTGACGGAAAAATTCGGGCGGGAATTCCCGGATCTGGTAAATGATGTGAAGTTAAATCACCGACAGCCGCTGTTTGTGGAGATTCCGGACCGTCATGGAACCGGCCGCAAGCCGGACTTTATCACGGCCTATGTAAATGAAGCAATCGGATTGAAATTGTAAAGGAAGGTGACCAACTTGACCACCGAGGAAAAATTACAGCATTTTCTGGACACCTGCATGGAGGATGCCAGAGTCCGCAGCGGGCGGATGCTGGATGAATATATGACGGCGCTGGAAAAGACATTTGAGGAACATAAGGCAGATACCCGGAGACGGGAGAAGCTGCAGCTTTCGCAGGAAACAGAGAAGATTGAGCGCGAGATCAACAAGCAGCTGGCAGTGGGCCAGATTGAGATCCGCCGGACCCTGGGCATGAAGCAGGAAGAGTTAAAGGATAAGCTGTTTGTAGAGCTTCGCGATATGCTGGCAAATTATCTGGAGACTCAGGATTATCAGAAATTACTGGAGCGGCAGGTAAAACAGGCTGTGGAGTTTGCCGGAAATGACCAGATGATCATTTACCTGGATCCGGTGGATGAGGACAAGTTAAACCGTCTTGCTCTCCACAACGGCAACGCAGAGCTTCGCATCAGTGAGTATTCCTTTACCGGGGGAACCCGCGCGGTCATTCCAGCGCGGCACATCCTCATTGATAATTCATTCCAGACCAAGCTGGAGGAAGCCAGAGAGAAGTTCCACTTCGATCTGAGCCTGACAGAAGGAGGAAGGGACCATGTCTAAGACGGGTGTGATCAGCGGAATCAACGGCCCGATCGTCCATGTCAAGGGCGATCCGGGCTTTACCATGAATGAGATGGTCTATGTAGGCCATGACAATCTGGTGGGGGAGGTCATTGGCTTAAAGGCTGGGGACACCATCATCCAGGTATATGAGGAGACGGCCGGAATCCGGCCAGGCGAGCTTGTGACGGGAACCGGAGCACCGGTATCCGTTACCCTGGCCCCTGGCATTCTGACCAATATTTTTGATGGTATCGAGCGGCCGTTGAGTGAGATCGCGAAGACCGGAGGTGCCTACATCAGCCGCGGTGTGAATGTCAGTGCCCTGGATACGGAAAAGAAATGGCAGACCCACATGACCGTGAAGAAGGGCGACCGGGTTTATGGGGGCACGATCATTGCGGAGGTGCCGGAGACTCCGGCTATCCTGCATAAGGTGATGGTTCCGCCGGACAAGGAGGGGTATGTGCTGGATGTCGCGGAGGATGGCGAGTATACCATCAGCGATCCGCTGGTAACGATCCAGCATTTGGATGGAAGCGAAGAAACACTGACCATGACCCAGAAATGGCCCATTCGTGTGGCGAGACCGACGGCAAAGCGGTTCCCGGCCACAAAGCCGCTGGTAACCGGTCAGCGTATTCTGGATACCCTGTTTCCGCTGGCAAAGGGCGGCACGGCGGCAATCCCGGGAGGTTTCGGTACCGGAAAGACCATGACCCAGCACCAGATCGCAAAATGGTCTGACGCGAACATCATCATTTACATCGGCTGCGGCGAGCGTGGAAATGAGATGACCCAGGTTCTGGAGGAATTTTCTGAACTGATCGATCCGAAGACGGGCAATCCGCTGATGGACCGCACCACGCTGATTGCCAACACCTCCAACATGCCGGTGGCGGCCCGTGAGGCAAGCCTGTATTCCGGCCTGACGCTGGCAGAGTATTATCGGGACATGGGTTACCATGTTGCCATCATGGCGGATTCCACCTCCCGTTGGGCGGAGGCGCTGCGGGAGCTGTCCGGACGTCTGGAGGAGATGCCAGCAGAGGAAGGTTTCCCGGCTTATCTGGCCTCCAAGCTGTCAGCCTTTTATGAGCGGGCCGGCATGATGCAGAATTTAAATGGTACCGAGGGCAGTGTGACTATCATCGGCGCGGTATCGCCCCAGGGCGGCGACTTCTCCGAACCGGTGACACAGAATACGAAGCGTTTTGTTCGCTGCTTCTGGGGACTGGACAAGAACCTGGCCTACGCGAGACATTTCCCGGCTATTTCCTGGCTGACCAGCTACTCAGAATACTTAAATGACTTGGGTTCCTGGTATACGGAAAACGTGGACAAAAAGTTTGTGGATTACCGCAATCAGATTGTCTACCTGCTGTCCCAGGAGAGCAGCCTGATGGAGATCGTCAAGCTGATCGGCGGCGATGTGCTGCCGGACGACCAGAAGCTGATCCTGGAGATTGCAAAGGTAATCCGTGTTGGATTTCTGCAGCAGAATGCTTTCCACAAGGACGATACCTGCGTTCCCATGGAGAAGCAGTTTAAGATGATGGAGATTATCCTGTACCTGTACCGGAAGTCCCGGTCTCTGATTTCTATGGGCATGCCGATGTCGGTACTGAAGGAGGATCCGATTTTTGACCAGGTCATTGCCATCAAGTATGATGTGCCAAACGATAACCTGGCATTGCTGGATGATTATAAAAAGAAGATTGATGCCTTTTATGAGGGCGTCATGGAACGGAACGCATAGGAGGGCTGTGAAATGGCAATTGAATATTTGGGTTTAAGTGCGATCAACGGCCCTATGGTGGTGCTGGAGGGCATTTCCGGCGCAGCCTACGATGAGATTGTGGAAATGACCGTGGACGGAAAGAAACGCAAACTGGGCCGCATTATTGAGGTGTATGAGGACAAGGCTGTGATCCAGGTATTTGAGGGTACCGAGGGCATGGGCTTAAAAAATGTACACACCCGCCTGACGGGCCATCCGATGGAGCTTGGCGTATCTACGGAGATGCTGGGGCGTACCATGAACGGCATTGGTGTGCCGATTGACGGACTGGGTGAGATCCTGCCGGAAAAGATGCTGGATGTAAACGGCAAGCCGTTAAACCCGGTGACCCGTGAGTATCCGCGAAACTATATCCGTACCGGTATTTCAGCCATTGATGGACTGATGACCCTGATCCGGGGACAGAAGCTGCCGATCTTTTCTGGCAACGGACTTCCCCACGATCAGCTGGCAGCACAGATCGTGCGGCAGGCATCCCTGGGAGATGATTCGGATGAACAGTTTGCGATTGTCTTTGCGGCCATGGGCGTGAAGCACGATGTAGCAGAGTTTTTCCGCCGTACCTTTGAGGAGAGCGGCGTTTCCTCTCATGTGGCCATGTTCATGAATCTGGCCAATGACCCGGTGGTGGAGCGTCTGATCACGCCAAAGTGCGCGCTGACGCTGGCTGAGTATCTGGCCTTTGAGAAGAACATGCACATTCTGGTCATTTTAACGGATATGACATCCTTTGCGGAGGCTATGCGTGAGGTATCCTCCTCCAAGGGTGAGATCCCGTCCCGAAAGGGTTTCCCGGGATATCTGTACAGTGAGCTGGCGGCGCTTTATGAGCGCGCAGGCATTGTCAGGGGCGTGAATGGTTCCGTGACCCAAATCCCGATTCTGACCATGCCAAACGATGACATCACCCATCCGATCCCGGACCTGACCGGTTACATTACCGAGGGGCAGATTGTTCTGGACCGGGAATTAAATGGCCAGTCGGTTTACCCGCCGATTAACGTGCTGCCGAGCCTGTCCCGTCTGATGAAGGATGGTATCGGTGAGGGCTACACCCGGGCAGATCACCAGGCAGTGGCAAACCAGCTGTTCTCCTGTTACGCGAAAGTAGGAGACGCAAGAGCGCTGGCATCGGTTATAGGTGAGGATGAGCTGTCACCGCTGGATAAAAAATATCTGGTATTCGGCCGGGAGTTTGAGCATCGTTTTGTGGGACAGGATCCGCATGACAACCGGAACATCATCACCACGCTGAATATTGGCTGGCAGCTTCTGGGCCTGCTTCCGAAGGAGGAGCTGGACCGGATCGATACGAAGATTCTTGCGCAGTATTATAAGGCAACAAAGCTGGATGAGAACGGGGATCTGGTGGATGCAGAGTAAGGAGGGATCCGTATGAATCTGAATACTTTCCCGACAAAGGGAAACCTTATTTTAGCGAAGAACTCCCTTGCGCTGGCCAGTCAGGGCTATGAACTGATGGACAAGAAGCGGAACATCCTCCTGCGGGAACTGATGGGACTCATCGACCAGGCGAAGGACATCCAGGCAGAGATCGACACGACCTTTACAGAAGCTTACAAAGCCCTGCAGAAGGCCAAT